>Ga0080004_1151435_pt1 | contig 56990 bp, 45 predicted proteins | sample WasSprMetagenome_FD_69207 | JGI IMG/M metagenome (GOLD analysis project Ga0080004, IMG submission 69207) | Sulfidic aquatic microbial communities from Washburn Spring, Yellowstone National Park, USA - WS (SPADES assembly) (version 2) | ecosystem: Environmental > Aquatic > Thermal springs > Hot...
GAGGTGGAAGCGGATGAACCTTGGGGTAACGATTCCCCCTTTTACCTTGGCTTGGATGTTGTGGGAAGCGAGGACAAGCTCAATCTTCTGAGCCTGGAGCTCCAATTCCCCCCTCATGGCTTACTCCTCCCAGGTCCATATTATAGCAGAACATTTGTTCTAAAGCAAGTTGGGCAAGTATGCGGGATTTTTTGCAAGTTGACAAGCGGGGCTTTTTGTGCTATTTTATATATAGCGTAGTCCCCGTAGCTCAGTTGGACAGAGCGCTGGCCTGCGGAGTCAGAGGTCGTGGGTTCGAATCCCGCCGGGGACATACCTTAAAAGTTTGAAAGGGGGCCGTTAACTCAACAGGTAGAGTACTGGCCTTTTAAGCCAGGAGCTGAGGGTTCGACTCCCTCACGGCCCATGGATGCAGGAGTGGCGGAACTGGCATACGCAACGGGCTGAGGACCCGTGCCCCGTAAGGGGCGTGGGGGTTCGAGTCCCCCCTCCTGCACCTTTAGGGCAAGTGGTGGCCCGCCGCCGGGGGCCTGGTCCCCCGGAGGAACCTCCCGACTCCCAGCCCTTCTAAGGGCAACGCTGCCCAGCGAAAAGACAAGCTGGGGCACCGGAAGAGCAATCTTCCGGTGACCACAACCGCAACAGAGAGCAGACCCGCCAGCGGCCCTCTCAGGGTGCGGGTGAGGGGTGAAACGGTGGGGTAAGAGCCCACCAGCTACCGCAGTAATGCGGTAGGCTAGGCGAGAGTGCGGCGGGGAGCAAGGCCGGAGGGCCCGGCCCGGACCAAAAGTCCGGTTGGGTCCGGTCGCAGCGGCAACGGCGAGGGTGGGTAACACCCACCAAGCCAGGAGCCGCCGATGAGACGAATGGCGGGCTAAAACAGAATCGGGGGTACGGCCACTTGCCTCTAAGCCGAGGTGGCGGAACCTGGCAGACGCACTGCGCTCAGGACGCAGTGGGGTAACTCCCCGTGCGGGTTCAAATCCCGCCCTCGGCACTCCGACGCGGGGTGGAGCAGCGGTAGCTCGCCGGGCTCATAACCCGGAGGTCGCAGGTTCAAATCCTGCCCCCGCTATTTTTAAACGGTGAAAGCTAAAATCCGCACCCAAGCTCCACCGCAAGTGGAATTACCAAAAACTGAAGTCGCTCCTGGGAGAACTATAAGCAACAGGTCCTTGACCTCGTCGCGGTCTATTCTTCCTCCTTTTACTGGGCGGACCAACTCATAGAAATCTACCTACGGGAGAAGATGTATCCACAGGCCATGGCGCTGGTGGAGAAAGATCCCAGCTTAAGCAATCTGGAGAAGGTCATCGAGGCCGTAAGCGCTGAGTTCCCCGATTGGGCCTTCGCCCAGTGCTACAGTATAGCAACCGAGATTATGGACAGTGGCCAATCTACCTACTACGAGACGGCCATTGCTTGGCTGCGCCGGAGGCGGGACATTCTGCTCCGGGCCGGTCAGGCGGAGCGCTGGCAAGCCATCCTTGACGAGCTGCTGGAGAAGCACCAGAAGAAATACAAGCTGAGGCCGATGCTGGAAAGCCTAAAGTGAGTCCGCCCATGCCGACTAAAGCCCGCCCCTTTATCAAGGGTCGGTTTAGGCCGACCCTTAATTTTTGAACCGCAAAGGGCGCTAAGGGCGCAAAGTTTTTGTAGTAGGCGCGCAGCCAACTCTTACCACCCCGCCACGAGTGGGACCCAAAATGCTGGCAAACCCTCAGCCCACGGGGGTGGGCAAAGGGGGGTCCAGGGGGACGAAGCCCCCATGGCGGGGGGTTGTAGGGGTGTCCCCCCACAAAACCTTAAAAGGGAGCGGGTAGCCACCTCGGCAACCCTGCCACGAGTGGGACCCAAAACCCTGGCAAACCCTAAGCCAGCGAGGGTGGGAAAACGGGGGTCCAGGGGGCGAAGCCCCCTGGCAGGTAAAGCTTGGCAAAATCCCTCCGAGGCTTTATAATTTATCCGGAAAGCCAAGGAGGGAAAGGATGAACAACCAACTCCTTTACATTCTGGCTCGCAGGCGAGCCCGAAAGGCTCGCAACAACGGCTCCGGTAACTTCGCCCTAAAACTAATCGGAGGCTTTCTGCTCCTCTCATTAACCCTAACTTTCGCCTTTTCCCTGAGCTTAATCGGAGGAGCGGCCGGGATATACGCCTACTATTCCAGCACCCTGCCCGACCCTAAAACGATAGAACATATCGCCACAGGAAGCTTTGAGAGCACAAAGATTTATGACCGAACCGGCAAGTACCTCCTTTACGAGATAGTAGACCCCTTTGCCGGCTACAGGACTTGGGTTCCACTGGAAAAGATACCGCTGCACCTACGCCAAGCCACAATCGCCATTGAAGACAAAAACTTCTACAAGAACCCAGGTGTAGACCTCTACGGCCTCGCCAGAGCCATATGGTACAACCTGAGAGGTTACCCCATCCAAGGAGCCAGCACAATCCCAATGCAGTTAGTGAAGAACACCATAATCCCGCCCGAAGAGCGGTACAAAAAGACCATAACCCGCAAGATTAAAGAGGCCATACTGGCCCTGGAAATTTCCCGCCGCTATCCGAAGGACCAAATCCTGGAGTGGTACCTTAACACCATCTACTACGGCAATTTGGCCTACGGTGTTGAAGCTGCAGCCCAAGTCTACTTCGGCAAACACGTCTGGGAATTGAACCTGGCCGAAAGCGCTATGCTGGCGGCTATCCCTCAGTTCCCCGCCCTCAACCCAATTGATAACTTTGAAGAAGCCCGCAAACGCCAGCACCTGGTCCTTGATGCCATGGTCCGCCAGGGATACATAACCCCAGAACAAGCGGTTGAAGCCAAATATTACACGCCAATCAAGATAAGGCCCTTGCGGGAAAAAACCGGAATCATTGCCCCGCACTTTGTCCTTTACGTCCGGAAACTGCTGGAAGAAGAATTCGGCCCAGATTTGGTCTACAGGGGAGGCCTCAAAGTCTACACGACTCTGGACATGGATTTCCAGAAGCTGGCGGAGGAAGAAGCTCGCAAGCAAATTGAAGCCCTGCGCAATGACCCTAAAATTGAGAAAAAACCCTCTAACGCCGCAGTAGTGGTTATGCGCAACCAGACCGGCGAAATCTTAGCCATGGTAGGAAGCATTGACTACTGGAACGAGGAAATAGACGGCGAAATCAACATGGCCATTTCTCCCCGCCAGCCCGGCTCTGCCTTCAAACCATTCACCTACGTCACAGCCTTAGCCCAAGGCTTCACCCCAGCAACCATGCTTTTAGACGTCCCCATGTGCTTTCCCGACCCGCCTAATCCCCCTTACTGCCCTGTCAATTACGACCGGAAATATCATGGCCCTCAGAGCTTGCGCAACGCCCTCGCCCGCTCCTACAACATCCCGGCCGTATGGACTTTGAGCAAAGTGGGGGTTAAGAATGTCATTAACGTTGCCCACCGCATGGGGATAACAACCCTTAATGCCGACCATTACGGCCTTTCCCTGACCCTTGGAGGGGGAGAGGTAACCCTTCTGGATATGGTCTTTGCCTACACCGTTTTCGCCAACAACGGAACAATGATGGGCGAGCCGGTCCCGCCGGAAAAGCGCCTTCCAGGCTACCGCGAACTCCAACCCGTGGCAATACTTAAGGTTGAAGACAAAAACGGCCGAGTCTTGAAGCAATTTAAAGGCCCAGAATCTCGGCCAATCCTGAGCCCTCAGCTGGCCTACCTTATAACCCACATCCTTTCCGACAATAAAGCGCGCATCGCTGCCTTTGGACCCAACAACATGCTTCAGATATCGCGCCCGGCGGCCGTTAAAACCGGAACCACAAACGACTGGCGGGATGCATGGGCTATCGGCTACACCCCGCAAATATGCGTAGGGGTATGGGTTGGAAACACCAACAACGAACCCATGGAGCGGATTCCAGGGGCCAGAGGGGCAGCCCCAATCTGGCACAACATCATGGAAAGAGCTTACAACGAAGGCCTCGTAGAACGCCTGGTAAGCCCCGACCCCGTGGAAAAGGACTTCCAGCGCCCTCCAGGCCTTGTAGAAGTAGAAGTTTGCGCTGTATCAGGCTTGCTTCCTAACCCCCATTGCCCCCACAGGGTCAAGGAAATCTTCATCCAAGGGACAGAACCTACAACCTACTGCAACATCCACCAAGCCTTCCTGGTGAACAAAGCCAACGGTAAACTCGCTACTGCTTACACCCCACCGGAATTAGTGGAAGAGAGGGTCTACGAAATCTATCCCCCCGAAGCCGCCGACTGGGTTAGGATGGCCGGTATACCCCAGCCCCCAACCGTCTACGACGATTCTTACGGCCCAGCCCCTCAAGGAGGGGACGTAGCCATCCTCAACCCCCTCCCTTACTCCTACGTCCACGGCGTAGTCCCGATAATAGGCAACGCCTTATCCCCGAACTTCATGCTCTATAGGCTGGAATTCGGCAAGGGGCTTAACCCCTCAGCCTGGACCCAAATCGGTGGAGACCACTACAACCAAGTGAACAATGGTGTGCTGGAATACTGGGATACTTCAGGGCTTGAAGGCCTCTACACCCTGCAGCTTACGGTTGTAGACCACGACCAAACCCTGAAGCGTTCTATCATCCAGGTCACAGTGGATAATACCCCGCCCAAGGTGGAAATAATCCACCCTGAAGACGGTGATGTTTACGTCATGGAGCAAGACGAGTGGGTGAACATCCAAGCCCGAGCCACGGATAACATCTCCATGGACAGGGTTGAATTTTACCTGGACAACACCAAAATTGGCGAAAGCTCCGTGCCACCCTACAGCTTCAAGTGGACTATCAAGATGTCCGATACTATCCCCATTCCCGGCCAAGTAATCACAGCTCTTATCCCCATAACCAACCCCGATGGCTCCGTCGTCTGGCAAGAGATGGTCGTAGCCGAAAGTTTTGCGGAAGGCAACGGGGTCAAACTCGTCTTCTCCAACGGCATGACCATCATATCCGACACGGTCGGCTATACTGAGACCCACGTAATCCACGTTGTGGCTTACGATTCGGCGGGTAATTCCACCCAGAGCCAACAAATCCGCATAAGCGTAGTGCATGAGAAGAAAGAGAATAAGGCGATGCTGCCTTCCTCTGAAATATGGGTAAAAGGGCCAGAAACGGCATGGCAAAGCAGCTCCCGCTCCTGGAAGAGGCGAAGCTGAAAGCCCGCACACCACTTGCCGAAGCCGTGGAAGCCTTCAAAGGCTACATGGAAAGAGAAGGGTTTACCCTTAACACCAGGAAATCCTTCCTCTGGGACCTAAGCCTCCTAACCCGCTACCTTGGGGATAAAAGGCCGATTGGCTCCATAAGCTCCCAAGATTTAAAGGGCTTCCTGGATTACCTCCTCTACAAGCGAGGCGCCCCCTGCAAACCCAAATCCTATGCCCGGCGCCTCACAACTTTGAAAGTTTTCTTCCGATGGCTCCGTAAAATCGGGGCAATACCGGAGGACCCAGCTGCACCCATACCCCACAAACCGGCCAAACCTCCCCTCCCCGATGTCCTGACGGATGAAGAAATAGAAGCACTTAAGAGCGCAGCCAACCGCTTGGCCTCCGGCCCCGAACCCGATTACAGGCCCCTTTTGCTCTTCTTACTACTTTTGAGCACAGGGATGAAGAAGAGCGAATGCCTGAACCTGCGCCCTGTAGACTTTGACTTCTCCGACCCCGCTTCTCCGGCAGTTCTAATCCGCTACTCCAATCCCAAGATGCAGTACAAGGAGCGCAAGCTTGCCCTTTCCCCGGAAATAATCCCTGCCTTCAAAGCCTACCTTGAGCAATACAAACCGAAAGGCAAGCTCTTTGAGTGCACTGGCCGCAATTTGGAATACGTCCTCCACGAATTAGCCCAGAAAGCGGGGTTGAGCCGCAGCGTGACATTTGAAATGCTTCGGTGGACGAGGGCCTTGAAAGATTTCAAGGCCGGGATGGAACTGGAGCACTTGCGCCGCAAGCTCGGCCTTTCACGGATTAGGTGGATAGAATTTAAGGAGGCCCTGGAAAAGCTGGCTAAGCCTTTGTAGAATCAATCCTGTTGTGTGCTGAGAGACCCAAGAGCATCGGTTTTAACGAAATTGCCTTGGCAAAAGCTATTAGGAGTGCTATTTTGGCGCGTCGTCCAGACAAAACTCGATCTAAAAGGATTGCCTTGGCCCAATATCAAGTTCCTACTGCTAAAACCGATGCTCTTGCTGAAAGACTGTCAGTAATTTACAAAAGTGGTAGAATACGCTATAATGTGATCCGGTGAACATCACAAGTTAGGAGGGTTTAAAATGCGAAAGGCCAAGTTTCTTTTAATAATTGCATTATCAATGTTGCTGTTGGTCTTCCTGTTTATATTGCCACCCAAAGCCCCAGCACCGGCTGGCGCACAGGAGGGGAACGCTAACGAGATTATATTCACCATTCCAATCGGAAAAGAAGGTGTGCAGTATGAGGGAGAGAATGTCCCTGAGATGCTGACGTGGGGGCCGGCAGCATTCACTGTTGCGCCTGATGGGAGCTTCTGGATTGCTGACACAGTCGGCAACCGCCTACTCCATTACAGCTCCAAAGGCAATTTGCTCCACATAATTAAACTCGATGGTCACGTGGTTGGAGCCGGCGATTTGGAGGCCACCGCCTCTGATATCCTGGTGCTCAGTCAAGCATCTGTTCCTCCCAAAGTGGTCCGTTTATCTCTGGATGGGACAGTAGTGGCAAGTTACGAACTGCCAGAGGGCTTGCGTCTTGAGGACGGTCTAAGTGGAATTGCTCTTGGAGATAAGGGCGAAGTGGTAGTCGAGCGTGAAGGGGGTGCATTTGTTCACCAACTTGTGGATGCGGAAGGCAAATTCGCCCCAAGGCCCTTGGAAGGATACATACATTGTGGGCGGCTGTACAGGGCTCGTCCAGCGGATTTGACCGGTGCTGATACCACACGCGGCAATATTACTGCTGGCAACACAAACATTGAAGTGGTAGTTCCTCACGACTTAGGGGGCCTGCGTATCCTGGGATTCGGCCCAGACGGTAGTTTCTATGTCATCGTAGAAGAGGTGACGGTCAATGGTGCAATTAAAGTGGATCAGACTGTTCGCCATTACAATGCGGCTGGTAAGTTGCTGGGCGTGGCTCGGGTGCCAATTGCTGAATATTATACCTACGTTGCTCAAAACCTCGCTGTCGGCCCCGACGGTGCGGTCTATGCCTTAGTTACGCGGCCTGACCGGGTGGAGGTCCAACGCTTGAGATTTTCCAAGGAATTGAAATCCATTCTCCCTGCTGTGCTAGTAGAGACAAACGTTCAAGAGAGTGAAAGTAAAGCAATTGCACCGCTGAGCTGCCGCTCCCGTGACATGATGATAAGCGTTTCCTCAGGGTATGTAAATAACTCGAAATATCTTGACTCAACCAACACAGATGGCCTTTGTCCTGGTCGGTGCAAACCCCGCTATATCAACGGCCCTGGTACTTATCCAAGCGTGCCTTACGATTGGGGTGGTTGGGATACTGTGAATGACTACAACAGCTATATGTATCCTAATACTTACCAAGCTGGGGACGCTCCCAGGACTGATTGCACGGCTACAAGGGAGGATTGTTCAAGAGGCACAGACTGCTCTGGATTTGTAAGCCGATGTTGGGGTCTCTCAGAGAAGCACCGAACCTGCCCCGGTACCCCCTCTCTAGAAAACGTGTCTTGCCAACTCAAGAGGGTTAGCTGTTTGAAGAGAGGAGATATCTTAATTAAGTGTGATGTCCACGTGATTCTCTTTAATAACAACGCCAACAACGGGATTTATGGCTCCGAATCCACTACTTATAATAGCTATGACCGGGTGGTGTATATATTCAGCTCCTGGAGTCGCTTATCTGACTACTTGCCACGCCGATATTGCAACGTTTGTACGTACACTTGTATAGATCCCGCGTGTGTTGTGCAGCCAACCCCTTGTCAATAACTAACACCACGCCGGGCGGGGCTTAAGACATCCCGTCCCGGCGGTATCTTAAAGGGCTAAATGAATTATCGGAAGATAGTGAGAACAGAATGGGAGGTGTAAATGCGCGGCAAGGAACTAGTAATGGTCTTGTTGCTGGCTTTAAATATCACAGGATGCGTACCTAGGGTAACATTGCCTCTTGAAGCACCCATGGGGCCATTGAAAGAAGCGACCGTAACCCTTACTGCATTCCCAATTGCCATCCTACCTGCTGAAACCCCTATACCGCCAACTCCCACCCCCTTTTTCCTATTCCAGCCACCTCCTTTCATTTACTTCTACGAAAACAAGCTGTTCGAGCGGACAGGAAGCCAGGCGCCTCGGGTACTTGTAGATTTACCCGATGCCGGAGAAGTCCTTGATGCCCGTAGGTGCAATGATGTGGTGCTCATATCACGCGAGCAGGGGCTGCATCAAGTTAGACTTCAAGACCTGGTGGTGCGATTCGTTCCATCGCTACATTGTGCATCAATGATTAAAGAAGGGAACCAGGTAATCTGTGAAATGTACGAGGATGACCCGCAGGCGGAGTTTGGCACGGGAACACGCATAAGTTTATATGATATTGAGAGTAACACTATCCGGACAACGATTTACTACACCCGAACTGTAAGCGTGGTAGGGTTGACAATAGATGGCAGTGGCCTTTACTTTGTGCCAGTAGGACAGGAGCCAGGCTTTGGAGAGTTGCTTTTAGCGGACTCAAATAGCGGGAGGATTAAAGCAAGATACAATGTTTGGGGGGAAGGCTACCTGTGGCCTTCACTCGCGCCGAATAAACGTTTCCTTGCGACAGATTCTCTTTATATCTTTGACTTGCTCTCTCAACCCAGGGAGCACCGGGAAGTTGAGTGGGCCATAATGCCGAACGGTCAAATGGGCAAAATAACTAAAGTCACCTTTTCCATCGAATATTGGCCGGTCAAGCTTCCGAATCCACCTTGCTTCCCTGTAGCCCTGTGGTGGTCTCCAGACAGCCGTGCACTATATTTCGTGCTCCATCCTGGATACCCTTGGGAGAAGCTGGTGGGTTCTTATGGCTTGTGGCGCTATGATTTAGAATCAGAGACCCTCTTACAGGTGGTTCCTGGGGAGCCAGACCAAGAGCCATTTGTCACTTTTAGCCCAGATGGGCAATGGGTGCTCCTGCGGCATAGCAACAAGGATGTAGTGACTCGGATACATCTACCAACTGAAGCTATTGAATCGTTTATGCTACCTATTGTAGCCGTGGAGAGGACTACTGTTCGGGGGCACGAGGCGCGCTCTACTCTCAGCCCTGACGGGCAATGGCTGCTTCTACACAAGTTGGACAAGGACATGGGGACCTTGGTGTATCTGCCCAGCAGTGCAAGTGAGTCCTTCACTTTGCCGGCTAAGGCTGTAATACTTGGCTGGCGTTAACATATATTCCATGCCCATAATTAACATTATACTGGGGCAAGGGTTTGAAACATCTCAGTTCGGAGGAAAAACCATGCGCTACAAACTATTTATCCCCGGCCCATGCGAAGTAGACGAAGAAGTCCTGGCGGCCATGGCCAGGCCTACCCCAAGGCACTATGGCCCTGAATGGATGGAAATTTACAACGAAACCCTTGACCTGCTCAAGAAGGTCTTTCAGACCCAAAACGACCTCTTCATGGTTCCGGCGGCAGGCTCAGCAGCCATTGATATGGCCTTCGGGAGCGCATTCTCCCCAGGGGATGCTGTGATAGTGGGGACAAACGGCTTCTTCGGCGAGAGGATGGCCACCATAGCCGAATCCTGGGGCCTCAAAGTGATAAAGCTGGAAGCACCATGGGGCCATCCCCTTGATCCGGAAGATTTGAGTCGCCTGCTTCACAAGCACCCTGAAGCTAAAGGCGTAGCCATTGTCCACCACGAGACCTCCACCACAGTGATGAACCCACTTGAAGAGTTGGCCGAAGTGGCTAAAGAGAGGGGCTTGCTCCTCATCGTGGACGCCATCTCATCGCTCGGCGGGGTCCCGCTTCCTGTGGATGAATGGAGGATAGATTTTTGCATTACCGTGGCCAATAAATGCCTGGAATGCCCCCCAGGCTTGGCCTTCATCTCCGTAAGCCCAGAAGCTTGGGAGCACGTGAAGCGGAATGAAAGCCCTCACGGTTGGTATCTTAACCTTAAAACTTGGAAGGAATATGCCGAAAAATGGGCTGCTTGGCACCCTTACCCCGTGACCCTGCCCACGAATAACATCGTAGCCCTACGGGAGAGTTTGAAGCGCATCTTGGAAAAGGAAGGCCTTGAGGCCCACTTTGAGCGCTACCGCAAGGCGGCCAAGGCCATAAGGCAAGGGCTTAAAGCCATTGGGTTTGACATGCTGGTTGAGGAACGGTGGGCCTCCCCCATAGCCACTGCCGTCAAGATGCCTGAGGGCATTTCGGCCGAGGAGCTGATGGGGTACTTGGCCAAGAACTATGGCATACTGGTTTCGGGCGGGCTTGGGCCACTTGAGGGTAAGGTTATAAGGATTGGGCACATGGGCAAGGCTTCTACCCAGCCTTTCCTTTTGGAATTTCTGTTCGCAGTGGAAGATTTCCTCCGTAGCAAAGGATTGCCGATTAAGCCTGGGCAATCAATGGTGGAGCTTAGATAAAGCCCAAAACACAAAGTCGGGGGCTTTGCGCCCCCGACTTTGTGCTAAGGAGGAGATCCAGGTTGCTGGCCTTGCCCCCTACACCCCACTTTCATTATAAATCAAAAGGCTGCCTTTTTGCTTGACGCAATCCTTACGTTTCCCTTACGATTCCCTTACCAACCCTGGATTACAGAGCTCGCCCAATTAGGCGTGGAAGTTAAGGATTACGAGATCGGCGATGTACCATTTACCATCCTTCTTCACCAAGAAGGCCCTACGGAGAGAACCCCCGTCATCATAGAGGCAAATCGCCACATCACCTTGGATGTTGAACTCATAAAAGCGGAACCAGTTCTCCCAGCCTGGCGGCATTGGCTCCGTTCTTCTGAAAGCTGGTTCAAAACCTAAGCTCTCCTCCAGCGCCATCAGTTCTTCGCGGCTGATTTCCCTGCCTTCCTTCTGGGCCTTCTTCCACGTCTCTTCCAGAAGTTTCGCCCCTCGCTCCCAGTTTTTATACCAAGCTATCATAAAGGTCAAATAACCTGCCCCCTTCGGAACTCGGCCAAAGGCAATCTCTACTTCTTTACGAAGCTCCTTACGAAGCGGAAAGCGCGGGTCATCAATAAAAGAATTGCTCAGCTTAGAGGTATCAAAAGTCAGCGTCGCATACTCTAATTGGCGATAGGCCTCAATAATCGCTTCCGCAATCTTCCTTTCCTCTTCGGACATTTGGGAAAACTCAATTGGGGAGGTAGGGGTAGCATAGGAATCCGATCGCTGCTCATTATGGTTCATCATAAAGCCGAAGATAAAGGAAGCTGCAATGACCGCCAAACCAAGAGCCAAAAGTGCTTTTCCTTTCATTGTAACCTCCTTTCTCTCACCAAATGACCTTCTAATTTCCTTACTCCAGTGGCAGCCCGGCTTTTTCTTTTATGATTTGGATGGCCTGGCTTATCTGCTTGGAGATTGGCCTCCATTCAAGGCCCATTATCTCAAAGCCGGGTTGAGTTATAGGCAGAACGAGCTTGTATCCGGGGGCCAGCGCTACCGCCTCTGCTATCCCAGGAGTCACTTCCCCCATCATGGAATGGGGTATGAAGATGCTCAGCGGGGCTATGATGAAATCGGCTTCACGGATTGAGATGCGGATGGCGTTTTCCCCCGTGGCTCCACGGTTGGCCTTAGCTTTCATCATCTTCTCGGTGGCAATGGCATTAGTGCCCAAGGCGATGATTTCCACTTCCAAGGGCAATTCCTGCCGCAGTCGTGACACAATCTCGGCTCCAATCCCCCCTCCAAGCCCGTCTATGACCGCTATAACCATGGCTATAACCCCCAGCGTTATCTAAGCCCCAAAAGTTCCTTGGCTTTCTCTACAGCCAAGGAAGCATTGGGAGCATATCCATCGGCACCGATTTCGTCGGCGTATTCCTGGGTTACCGGAGCCCCTCCTACTAAGATTCTAACCCTATCCCGCAGGCCGGCTTCCTTGAGGGTTTCAATTACCCTCCTCATCTCCACCATGGTCGTGGTCAGTAAAGCCGACATCCCCAAAATCTGGGGGTTGTGGCTTTTTACCGCCTCCACAAACTTTTCCGGCGGCGTGTCAACCCCAAGGTCCACCACTTTGAACCCTGCCCCTTCCATCATCATGGCCACTAAGTTCTTGCCAATGTCGTGGAGGTCGCCCTTTACGGTGCCGATGACGAAGGTGCCGAGGCCAGAGATAGCGGATTCTGTCAATAGAGGGCGCAGTATCTGCATCCCTGCCTTCATAGCGTGGGCAGCAATTAGCACTTCGGGCACGAAGAGGATGCCATCTCGGAAATCTTTTCCCACCCTCTCCATGCCGGCAATCAGGCCTCTATTGAGGATTTCCTCGGGGGAAAAGCCCTCCTCCAAGGCTCTGCGGGTTAGCTCTGCGACCCTCTCAGCTTCGCCGTTGTAGAGAGCTTCGGCTATTTCGTTCATCAAGGCTTCCATTGTTCCTCCTCCAAGGCTTTGGCTTTTTCCCAAAGGGCATCCATTTCTTCCGGTTCCAATTCTTCAAGTTTCTTGCCTTTAACCTTCGCCCCATCCTCAAGTTGCTTGAACCGGGATGCGAAGCGGGCGTTAGCCATGCGGAGTGCACTCTCCGCATCTACTTTGAGCCAGCGGGCGAGGTTGGCTAAGGTGAACAGGACATCCCCCAGCTCTTTTTCCACTTCTTCCGGGGATTGAGCAGCCCTTAGCTCTCCAAGCTCTTCTTCCAGTTTCTGCCAGACTCCTTCCACGTTTTCCCAATCAAAGCCTACTTGGGCGGCTTTCCTCTGGTAAGCCTGGGCTTGGGCTAAGGCGCAGAGAGCTTTTGGAACTCCCTTGAGCAAGTAGCCTGGCTCTTCTTCCCCCTTTTCTTCCCGCTTTATCCTCTCCCAGTTCTGTATCACCTCCTCCGCATCCTTGACTTTAACTTGGCCAAAGACGTGGGGATGGCGGCGCTTGAGCTTGCGGATTAGGCCGGCTACAACTTCCGTTGGCCGGAATTCCCCTTCTTCAAGGGCAATCTGGGCATGCAAGAACACCTGGAGCAAGAGGTCACCAAGCTCCTCCTTAAGCTTCGCCGTGTCCCCCTGGTCCAATGCTTCTAAAACCTCGTAAGTTTCTTCCAGAAGGAAGGGCCGGATGCTTCTGTGGGTCTGTTGGCGGTCCCACGGGCAACCCTCCGGGGAGCGGAGGTGGGCGACAACCTCCTGCAAGGAGATGAAGGAGCCTTCTTCAGGAAGGGGCGGGATGAAGAGGGATGTCAAGTAATCAATGCCCTCTTGGCGGTCAAGTTCATACAAGGGGAGAGTGCGAACTACAGGGGAAACGGTTCCGGCCCCTCTCACAAGGGTTACCGGGTGCTCTTCGGGGTAAACGTCCATCAGGGCAATTTTGACTTGCGAAGCCAGGAAGCGGTCGTATAACTGGCCTACTACTGCCGGCCGGTCGGGGTCAAGCTTGGGGTAATGGTGGGAGGCAAGCTCCGAGGCATCCACTATCTGCAAGCCATCCAGGGGGTCAAGGCCAAGGGCAACGAAGAGGGAGTCCAGGAAGCTTACTCCTTCTTTAACGCTTACCTCAATCCCTCTTTCCAAGGCCAGCTTGAGGATGAGGCGGGTAGTAGTTTCCCCGACCAAGGGGTGACCGGGGACAGCATATATCACCCCTTCCGGTCTGGCTCCAAGCCTTACGATTTCCTCGGCTATGGCCCGGTAGACTTCATCAAAAGTCCCTTTTTCCTCGTAAAAATGGTCAAAGGAGTGGATTTTGAGGCCTTTGGGCAAGAATTCTACTGTGGGGTGTTTGGCAGTTCGGAGGTAGATTTCGCCAGCGCTTTGCAGTATTTCCCATGCCTCTCTGGTTATGAGCTCAGGTTTACCTGGCCCAAGCCCGATTATGGTTATAGCCATTTTACCTCCTTTCGGCCCAGTAGGCTCTATGCGCCCAGACGCTCGCCGGAGCTACCTCTTGAACCAGACGGAAAAGCTGCCGAGCTTTGTCCCTTTGTCCCTCAAGGTAATAGACAAGGCCAATGTAGTAAAGGGCGCGAGGTGAATCGGGGGAAAGCTCCAAAGCCTTTCGGAGATAGGGTTCGGCCAAGGCCGTTTGGCCTGCATAGTAGTAGGCAATCCCTGCCAGTTCCCAACCCTTAGGGTCAGAAGGAGAAGCTTCTATCGCTTTACGGATGTTTTCCAAAGCTTCCTGGTCGGTCCTCATGAGGATGCCAATCTGCAGCTCTCCCAAGTAAAGGCGGAAGCTCGGCTCCTCAGGTGCCAACTCAACGGCTTTTTTGAGCCTAACTTCGGCCTCTGCGTAATTCCCCCTCCGGATTTCCACCTCGGCCAGGGCCGCTTGAAAGTGTGGGTTTGAAGGTTCAAGCGATAGGGCGTAAAGGAGTTCTTGCCTTGCCCCTTCCAAGTTGCCCTGGCTAAAAAAGTGCAAGCCCATAAAGTAATGCCCTGCCGGGAAAGTATAATCCAACTCCAGGGATTTGGCAAAAGCTTGGGAGGGGTCAAGGCCGAGGCGGGAAAGGGCATGGCCCAAGAAGGCCCAGCCTTCGGCGCTTTCAGGGCAAAGGGCAAGGGATTCTTCCAAAACGGTTTTGGCTGCTCCGTACTCCCCCATAGCGGTGTAGAATTTGCCCAGCTCCCTGAGCCGCAGGGGCTTGTCGGGAATGGAGAGGATGCTTTTCAAGCCCTCAAAACCATGGCAATTTTCGGCCAAGCGCGCCGCTTTGGTTGGGTTGATGGGTGAAAAGGCCAAGGCCAGCAGGCAGGGGTCATTGGCTTCCTGCAAGTGGAAGGCTGCAGCGTGGAACCTCCCCTCCTTGAAGAGGGCAAGGCCGATTCGGCGGTGCAGAGCCGGATCGTAAGGCCTAATCTCCAAGGCTTTGTGCCACGCGGCCATTGCCTCTTCCTTTTTCCCTCGGGCAAAGAGAGCATCCCCAAGCCCCGTGAGTGCTTCTACCCCGCCCCCCATTTCCACTGCCAGGGAAAAGGCCTTCTCTGCGTAATCGTAAAGGCCGCGGCTCAGGTAAAGTTTCCCTTCCCAAACCAAAGGCTTAGGGTTTGCAGGATTTAGCTCCCGCGCCTTCTCCAATGCTTCCAAACCCAGGGGGAAGTCCCCAGACCGGGATAGTAGGAGCACAAAGGCCCATTCACGGTAACCCAAGGCCAGCATGAGGGCAAGGGGCAATAGGAGGAGGGATTTTAACCATTGCCTCATGGCTCAATCCGGAAGAGGATGGCTTTTCCAAAGGTGGCGATAGGCTTCAGGCTTTCGGAGGCATGAGGGTTGAGGTAGAGGGAATCCAGGGGGCGGGGGTGGTCCGGTTCCAGGAGCATGAACGAGGCACCGTAACGTTTGGCCACCCTAAGCGCTGTCTCCACATCCCCGTTGGGGATTACGATGGAAGGCCGACGGGAGTAGTAGTAGAAGCAGGGCGGGTCGCCGACCATCACGATGGCTTCAGGGGAGGAATTGTGCCTGAGCCAGGCTTCGGCTTGCTTGTAGACTTCTCCTCGCTGGTTCCATTGGCCTGGCCCTAAGGCTCGGTAGAGAACGAAGAGGCTCACTAAAATGGCTAAGAAGATGGCCGCTGCGTAGTTCAGCCGCCAGAGAGCTTCCGGAGCAATCTTTCGCCTCTTGGCCCAAGAGTCGCTCAAAAACTTGAGTCCAATGGCCGATACGGAAGTGGTAAAGGGAAGGAGAGCGCCTCCGGAGTGGAAAAAGCTTCCTCTGGGGCCGGGGTAAGAGAAGACCAAGGTCATGGTTAAGAAGAGGGCTAAAGCGTAGAGCCAGAAAGGCTTGAGCAAATCAAGCGCGCAGAGCCTTTTGAACCCAATGGCAAAGGGTAAGGCCAAGAAGACCATGAGGAAGACAGCTAAGGCGGTCTGGAGGTTGAGCCATGCAGCCTTCAGCTTGGACATAGCTATGGCCTTTGCACCCCAAGCCAAGTAACTCCGCCAGGAAAGCTCTTTGCCATACGAGAACAAGTCATCGTAATTGGTCAGGAAGATGGTCTTAGTTCCGGAAGTGGGAAAGGGAACGCCCAGGGACGCCACGTTGCGAGCAATCCATGGGCTTATCAGGATGAGGTAAGCGAAGAGGAAGCATAAGGCAAGCCTGCGCTTCTGCTGGCGGGCCAAGAGGAAGACCACAGGCAGGATGAGCAGAAAGCCATCGGCTCGGGTGAGGTGGGCAAGGCCGGCGGCTACACCAGCTAAGAAAGCGAGGGGAAGGGAACCGTCTTCCAAAAGCTTGCCTAAGAGGAGGAGGCAAAGCCCTCCGGCCAAAGCGAACGGAGCAAAACCATCGGTAGCAGGCCAATAGACAACGTAGAAGCCGGAGAAGATAGTGAGGAAAGCGGCCAATGTTGGGATAGCCCTGCCTTGCCCTGAGGTTTTCTCTTGCAGAAGCTCTGCCGTTTTATAGCTGATGATTGGCAGGCAAGAGGCCAGGATAATGAAAGGCAGCCGTGCTACGAAGTAACTTTTCCCCAAAAGTTTGAGGAAGGGCCAGGCAAGAAGAGAAGGTAGAGGCATCCAATAGGTGAAAGCGGGGTGAGGCAAGCGGTCAGGGTAATCCAAGTAATTCCACAAGAAAGGTTCCATCAAGCCATTACCTTTGGCCAAGTTTTCAGCCACGGTGAAATAGTAGCATGCATCCATGTAGCCGGGCTCTTTCACAGCCAGAGAAACTGCTGTATAAAGGGCCAAGGCCAGTGCAAAAAGCCTCAGCATAATGCTTTTCCCAAGCCGAACTTAGGCTAAATTCTACCACAGAGAAAGCTTTCAAGCCATTCTGGCACTTTGCACTTTCGCAATGGCCCGCGTGTGTCATTGTGAGCGAAGTTAAGCAGTTTCCAAGCATCGGTGGGAATTGACCTGCCCCGCCCCCGTTGGCTGATGGCTCGCCGGCGTATTTGGTCCCACTCCTGGCCAGCCTGCAAGGGCCAGCTGCTCGCCCCCTCTTTTGGTTTTGTGGGGGACACCTTCCAGACCTCAAGATTTGTCGGCGCTTGACAAAAGCACCCCCTTTGTGTATCTTTAAACCAAATTCCGGAGAAAAGGAAGCCATGGAAGAGCTTAAGTATTGGCTTGGTTTCAGTTTGGTCAAAGGCATAGGGCCGGTCCGGTTCAGAAGCCTCTTGGAATACTTCGGAAGCGCCAGGGAAGCATGGGAGGCCCGGCCTGAAGAGCTCGCCCGGGCTGGGCTGGACCGCCGCTCAATTGAAAACCTCCTGGCCGTGCGTAAACGCGTGTCCTTGGACTTGGAAATGGAAAGGCTCCAAAAGGCAGGGATCCGCCTTGTGAGCTGGAAAGACGAAGATTACCCCTATAATTTGCGCCACGTGGAGAACCCGCCTTTCCTGCTCTTCGTTAAGGGAACCCTTAAGCCCCAGGATGAATGGGCAATAGCCGTGGTCGGAACCAGAAGGCCAAGCGTCTACGGGAAAGAGGCTACACGCTTCCTCGTGGAGCCATTGGCCCAAAGCGGAGTGACTATCGTGAGCGGGCTGGCTAAGGGGATAGACGGCCTCGCCCACCAAGTTGCGCTGGAAGCCGGAGGGAGGACAATTGCCGTCTTAGGTTCAGGGCTTGATATAATTTACCCCCCGGAGCATAAATCCCTCGCCCAAGCCATCACCGAAAACGGAGCTCTTATAAGCGAATACCCCCTCGGGACACCACCCGAGGCTACAAACTTCCCCCCTCGCAACCGCATCATAAGCGGATTGGCCAAAGGCGTTTTGGTCGTGGAGGCGGGGGAAACAAGCGGCGCCCTAATCACCGCTGAATTTGCCCTGGAACAGGACCGCGAGGTCTTCGCCGTGCCAGGAAGCATCTTCTACAAGACCTGCCGGGGGACAAACCGCCTCATCCAGCAAGGCGCAAAGCTTGTCCTCTCGGCTGAAGATATCCTTGAGGAGCTCAATATAACCTTGGTGAAGGCCAGGGAAGAAGTGAAAGCGGCCGTCCCTGCTACCGATACCGAAAGCTTAATCCTCTCCCACCTCTCTTCCGAGCCCACCCACATAGATGAAATCAAGAGAGCGACCGGCTTACCGATGTCCGAAGTCTCCAGCGCTCTTGCCATCATGGAGATAAAGGGACTGGTGCGCCAGGTAGGGGGGATGCATTACGTTTTGGCCAGGGAAAGCAGGGCGGAATATTTCGTGGATTAGGAGGGGAGGCTATGCTTGCGCTAATACTCGCCGGAGGAACGGGAACAAGGTTGTGGCCGAAAAGCCGAAAGTATAGGCCGAAGCAGCTATTGGACATCGTAGCCAAGAACACTATGCTCCAGGAGACTTTCATGCGCATAAGGCCAATCCTGGAGCCGGAAAGGATTTTCGTGGTTACCAACAGAACCTATGCCCCCACCGTAAAGGCCCAGCTTCCTTCACTCCCTGCCCGGAACATAATCACCGAGCCGGAAGGGAAAGGAACAGCCCCATGCATTGGGCTTTCGGTCCTTTACATGAAGCGCTTGGACCCGGAAGCGGTTATGGCCTCGCTCCATGCCGACCACGTCATAGAGAAGCCTGAGGAGTTCCGGAGAGCCCTGTTGGCGGCGGCCGAGGTCGCTAAGGAAGGCTACTTGGTGACCTTGGGGGTGAAGCCTACCCAACCCGAAACAGGCTACGGCTACATCCGCCAAGGCCAGCTTTGGAAAGAAGTGGGCGGCTTCCCAGTCTACAAAGCCGAAGAATTTACCGAGAAGCCCAATTTTGAAACCGCCTGCTCCTACTTAGAGCAAGGCTGCTACTACTGGAACAGCGGAATCTTCGTCTGGAAGCTTTCCACGATAATGGAAGAGTTCCGCCAACACATGCCCAGACTTTACTCTCAGCTTATGCGCATGGATGAAGCCATAGGAACCGAGGAAGAGGGGAAAGTCTTGGAAGAAATCTGGCAAGAAGTGGAAAGCGAGTCCATAGACCAAGGGATAATGGAAAAGTCCTCCCAAGTCATGGTCATACCCGTGGACATGGGCTGGAGCGATGTCGGAAACTGGGCTACGCTGGCTGATATCCTGCCTAAGGACGAAGCAAACAACGTAATAGTGGGAGGGGAGCACATCGGCCTTGACACGACTGGCTCCCTGCTTTACGGCACAAAACGCCTAATCGCTACCGTCGGTCTCAAGGACATGATTGTGGTGGAGACCGACGACATAATCCTGGTCTGCCCTAAAAGCAGGGCCCAGGATGTGAAAAAGCTGGTGGAGATGCTTAAGGACAAGAACATGGAAGAATATCTTTGAAAGGACGGAGGAAATGGGAGAAGACATCATAGCCTACTGTGTTAAATGCAAGGAACGCAGGCCAATGGAAAACCCCGAACCCATATACCTTCCTGGGAATAGGCCTGCTACCCGTGGCCGCTGCCCTGTTTGCGGCTCAACTTTGATTAAGATGGGCAGGACCCCCGCCCACGACCAGCTACCTGATCCGCCCAAAGATGAATATAAGCTTGTGATTGTGGAATCGCCGGCCAAAGCCCGCACCGTGGGCAAATTCTTGGGCAAGGGCTACTTGGTCAAAGCTTCCATAGGCCACGTGAGGGACCTGCTCCGCTCAAGCCTCAGCGTTGATGTCTCCAACGATTTCAAGCCTTATTACGTGGTCCCGAAGGAAAAGCGTGAGGTAGTAAAGGAGCTGCAGGAAGCAGCCCGCGGCGCCTCTGAAGTTTACCTGGCTACCGACCCCGACCGGGAAGGGGAAGCCATCGCCTGGCACATCATGGAAGTGGCCAAGATACCCCGCAATAAGGCCAAGAGGGTGGTCTTCCACGAAATCACAAAGCCAGCTATAGAGGAAGCCTTCGCTCACCCCAGAAGCATTGACCTGAACCTTGTGAATGCTCAGCAAGCCCGCCGCATTCTGGACCGGCTTGTGGGCTACATGCTAAGCCCACTCCTTTGGCGCAAAGTCCGCAACCGCACTTCCGCCGGAAGGGTTCAATCCGTCGCCCTGCGCCTAATCGTGGAAAGAGAGCGGGAAATACAGAACTTCGTCCCGCAGGAATATTGGTCAATAAAGGCCGAACTTGCCAAGCGCACCCCTGAACACCCTTCCTTCCTGGCCAAACTGGTAAGCATTGACGGCAAAGAAGTGGACCTCAAGAGCCGAGAGGATGTAGAGCCAATCCTGGCCGAACTGGAGAAAGCCTCCTACGTAGTCCAAGGGGTCAAAAGGGGGACGAGGAAGAAGAACCCGGCTCCTCCTTTCATCACCAGCACCCTTCAGCAAGAAGCATCAAAGCAGCTTGGGTTTACGGCCAAAAAGACCATGCTTATAGCCCAGCAACTTTATGAAGGCATACCCTTGGGGGAAGAAGGGCCCGTTGGCCTCATAACCTACATGCGCACTGATAGCGTCCACGTAGCCGAGGAAGCCCAGAAGGAAGCCCGCCGCTTCATAGCCGAGAGGTTTGGCCAAGAGCTTCTTCCTCCGAAGCCTCCTGAATACAAGACCAGCGCCAAAGTCGCGCAGGAAGCCCACGAAGCCATCCGCCCCACAAGCGTCTACCGAACTCCCGAATCCGTTGCCCCCTACCTCAACAAAGACCAACTCAAGCTCTACGAACTCATCTGGCGCCGGTTCCTGGCCAGCCAGATGGTCCCCGCCGTATACGATACCATTTCGGTTGACATCTTGGCCGATAGCCGTTACCTCTTCAGGGCTGCAGGCTCCTCACTACGCTTCCCCGGCTTCCTGGTAATCTATCAAGAAGCCAAAGAGGACGAGGCCGTTTCCGAAGAAGAGGAAGCCATGCCCATCCCACCCCTTGAACCCGATGAATCCCTGGATTTGGTGAAACTCCTGCCCGAGCAGCATTTCACTCAACCTCCGCCCCGCTACACCGAAGCCTCCCTGGTCCGGACTCTGGAAGAATACGGCATAGGGCGACCCTCAACCTATGCCCCCATCATCTCCACACTCTACGCCAGAGGTTATGTCAAACGAGAGGGGAAACGCTTAGTCCCCACTGACATCGGTTTCATCGTGAGCGATTTACTCACCCAGCATTTTCCCGACCTCATAAACGTTGGGTTCACGGCTGAGATGGAGGAGGACTTGGACCGGATAGCTCGTGGAGAGAAGGATTGGGTGAAGATGCTCCGGGAATTCTACGGTCCCTTTGCCCAAGAGGTAGCTCGTGCCGAGGAGGTCATTGAGAAAGTTGAGCTTCCGGTAGAGGAGACAGGGCTTACCTGCGAGCTTTGCGGTAGCCCTATGGTTGTAAAGTGGGGGCGGTTCGGGAAATTCCTGGCTTGTTCCAACTACCCCGCTTGCCGCAATACCAAACCTTACTTGGTAAAGACCGGCGCCTTATGTCCGCTGTGCGGAGGGGACATAGTGGAGCGCAAGAGTCGGAAAGGGCGCACTTTCTATAGTTGCGTGAATTACCCGGCGTGCAGCTTCTCCACTTGGAAGAGGCCGGTTTCAACCCCTTGCCCTTCCTGCGGCGGCCTAATGGTAGAATCGGGCAAGAATGAAGCGCACTGCCTCAATTGCGGCGAAACTTTGACCTTGGAAGAGGAGCCAATGTAGCTAGGAGGCAGGCCTTGGAAAAGGCCTTGGAAAAGCTGCTTACATCGGCACCCCCCGACAATGCCCTCTGGAAAATTTGGGAATACCAAGCCTTCCGGGAAGAGGAGATAACCCCGCCAGTCCTGGACTTGGGCTGCGGCGATGGGAAGTTCACCCGCACCCTTTTCCATACCCCTTTGGACCTGGGGCTTGACATCAACAAGGGGAGGTTAAAGAGAGCGCTCTCCGCCCACGTTTACCGGTTTGTCCTCCAAGCCGATGCTTGCTCCTTGCCCTTCAGGGACAATTACTTTGGGACGGTTTTCAGCGCCTGTGTCCTTGAGCACATCCCCAGAGTGGAATTAGCCATAAAGGAGGTGGGTAGAGTCCTAAAGCCTGGGGGCAAATTCCTGTTCAGCGTCCCAAGCCATTACCTTGAGCGCTACCTCTTGGCTCCAGAAGCCCAGGCTTCCCCCTGGCTCTCCTTCTTAAGGCGAGGCCTCGCTTCCGTCATAAACGGTATCCTGAGCATGCGCCATTTTTACCCCCCATCCTATTGGAGTGCGATGCTAAGTAAGGCAGGCATGAGGCTCTCCCGTTTCCGTTACATCCTCCCGCCGAAGGCAGCAGCTTTCTGGGCCCACTCCTTCTTCTGGGGCAACGCCCTCTTCCCGACCCTTTTCCTCCTTTACCATACCTCGCTTAGGCATGTAATCCTGCGGGCCTTCTTGGCAGCCCTTCTGCCTCTAATTAAAGGCTCAGTTAGCGAAGGCGGAGCGTTGGTAATAGTGGCGGAGAAGCCAAGATGAAGAGGAGGTTGGACGTCCTTCTGGTAGAAAAGGGCTTGACTGAAAGCCGTGAGAAAGCCCAAGCCTTAATTTTGGCCGGGAAGGTCTTGGTGGAAGGGAAAACGGTCTCTAAGCCAGGAGCCTTCGTTCACCCTGAAGCGAACATTGAGGTTAAAGAGGGCCTACCTTACGTCAGCCGTGGGGGATTGAAGCTGGAGTTCGCCCTCAAAACCTTCGGAGTTGACCCCTCGGGCAAAGTGGCAATTGACGTTGGGGCTTCAACGGGCGGCTTTACCGATTGCCTCCTTCAGCACGGCGCTTCCAAGGTTTACGCTGTAGACGTAGGTTATGGCCAGTTGGCCTGGAAGCTCCGCCAGGACCCCAGAGTTGTGATTTTGGAACGGACCAACATCCGTTACCTCACTTCCCTCCCCGAGCTTGTAGACCTGGCCACTATAGATGTGTCCTTCATCTCCCTGAGGCTTGTCCTTCCGCCCGTTCTCAACCTCCTTAAGCCCAAGGCAGAGGTTGTGGCGCTTATAAAGCCTCAGTTTGAGGCCGGCCGCGAGAAGGTGGGCAAGAAAGGCGTGGTGCGGGACCCGCAGGTCCACAGGGAAGTTCTGGAAAGCCTTGTAGATTTTGCCCAAGGCCTTGGCCTTTCTACTCTGGGCTTGACTGTTTCGCCGCTTCTTGGGCCGGAAGGGAATGTGGAATTCTTCGCTTACTGGGTCCGCGGGGTTGAAGCACGTCAATTGGATTTGGCGAAGGCTATTGAGGATTGCGTAGAGAAAGGGCAAATCCTGCAAAGGGGTGCTAAAATTGAGCAGCTTTGCCCTTGAGCTTTTAGCCTATATTTTCCTGACCTTGGTAGCTTTAGCTTTGCGGATAGGCGCTGCCTCCAGCCGCCTTCTGGGTCAGGAGGAGGCCCTGAAGGCTCTGGCTGCCTGGCGTTTTGTCCAGGGGCAAGCCCCTGAGCCTTCGTGGCCCCTGGGCCCAGTGCCTCTCGGCTTGCAAGCCCTGGCTTTCCTCTTGTTCGGGGCTAGCGATGTAACCGCAAGGCTGCCGGCCGCATTGGCCGGAGGCCTTATCCCCTTAACCTTCTTCCCCCTGCGGCGAGTTTTGGGCAAGGATAGGGCTTTGGTAGCAGCGGCCATTTCGGCTCTTTCCCCGCTCTGGATTTTCTCCTCCTCCTTTGCCGATGGCGAGGCCATAGGGGCATTGGCTGCTCTGGTGGCAATAGGGGCAATTTTGTGGTATCGGGAAAGCGAAAGCTTGCCCTGGCTTTACGTTGCAGCCTGCGTGCTGGGGCTTGGGATGGCCTCAGGCCTTTCGTTCTGGACGATAGCCGGCGAAGGTTTAATCCTGGCCCTTCTTTTCCGGGAGAAAATTAAGCCTTTGGCCCGGGGAAGCGCTGGCTTCTGGCCAGCTCTGGGGGCAAGCTTCCTGCTCACCTCTACTTTGCTCTTCTTCTACCCTCCCGGCCTCGGCCTCGCCGCCGATTCTTTTGCCCTTTGGCTCTCAAGCCTTTTTGGTGGCCACTTTTCCCTCAAACCGCTCGTAAACTTTTTGCTGTATGAGCCTCTGCTTATTCTGGCCGTTTTCTGGGGAGGGAAGGAAGGGCTTTACCTCTGGGCTTTGGCCGGATTCGGCCTGGCAGTGGCAATCTTCGGGGGCATTGAAGGGCCTGCCGGCTTTTTGCCCATACTGCTCCCATTGACCATCCTGAGCTCCCTCGGCTTATGCAACCTGTTCCGTAGTTTAGCCGGTGAGAAGTTCAGCGCTGAAGAGCTCATCGCTTTGGGCCTAAGCCTATGCCTTGGCGTGTGGGGGTTTTTGGGGATTTCAGCTTACACCTTGTGGGGGGCTTTTCCCTACCTCTTGGCATTTTTGGGGGCGGGCGTAGGCATTGTTAGCGTCTTAGTTGTCCTCTCCTCAATGCGCGGCCCCAAGGCTTCGTACCGGGTTTCAATCCTGCTCCTGCTTACCGCTTTCTCTTTGGGTGAAATCAAGCTGGCCCGTGGCCTCAACTTCTCCCCCTACGTTGAAGAGCACTTGCCCCTATGCCGCATCACCTCCCTTGAGGTAAAAGAAGCCGTGGATTCCCTCCGCAAGCTTTCCAGCTACAGGACTGGCGACCCATCTACCCTCAATTTAGCTCTGGTTGGAAACATCCCAGAACTTGAATGGTACCTGCGGGACTTCTCTGGCCTTAGAGTTCAAGAACAAAGCCAACCTCCCCTTGAAGCCGAAGCTTTTATAGTCCCTGCGGAAAAGGCCTCCCCACCCGGTGAAAGCTATTTCGGGAGGCATTTTACCGTAAGGGAAGAGTGCAGGGTGATGGGTCTGAGGGGGCTTGGCCTTTTGCGCTGGCTCCTTTACCGCGAACCGCTCGCTCCGCGCAAGGGGGAAGAAGCGGTTTTATGGGTAAAGAAAGGCTTTCCGGGCTTTAAGCCATAGGCCGTCAGGCTTAGGAAACGCAGCACTGGGACAAGCTACTGAGACGCGCCTCGCAAAGTTGCTTTTTAAGGTCCGGCAGGGTATAATGGGATATCTTTTCTCAGGGGGGAAAATGGAAGACCTCGCTTGGAAAATACTTTTATCGCTTAGCGGGAGCCTATTTGGGACCTTCTCCCTTTTCATCTTGGTCTCCATCGTCGTAGAATCTTGGATGACCGGGGCCCCGGCTTTCCCGAAAGACCTCTTAACTCCGCTCAGTGATAGCCCGTTTGAGAAGGTAGCTTTCCCTTCCTCCGATGGCATTACCCTAAGGGGCTGGTTTTTCCCCCCACCAAAGCCCAACGGGCCGGTCATAATTTATGCCCACGGCTCCGGAAGGGACCTGAGGGAAGGCTTGCCTCTTGTCCCCCTCTTTCAAAAAGCGGGCTTTGGCTTATTGCTTTTCAGCTACCGGAACCACGGCTTCAGCGACCGCACCTCAAACGGCCATACTTACGGCCTGAAAGAAAGCGAGGACTTGGACGCTGCAGTGCAGTTCCTCAAAAGTAGAGGGTACAAATCCATAGCTCTGATGGGTTACTCCTTGGGAGCGGCCAGTGCCATAATGAGCGCTGCCCGCAACCCGGAAGTTAAGGCTGTAGTGGCAATAGCCCCCTTTGCCTCGGCTTTTGACCTATGGTTTTCCAACAGCCCACCATTTATCCCGAGGCCGCTACTTTATGTAACCTTATGGCTTACCGAGAAGCGCAAGGGAATAAAACTTGCGGCCATTTCCCCCGAAAAGGCCATGAAATACATCGCTCCACGGCCAATCCTCTTAATTCAGGGAACCAAGGATTCCTACATCCCGCCTGCCCATACCCGTAGACTCATGGAGGCGGCCGGAGCGGGGGCAAGACTGCTTCTTTTGGATGGAGCCGACCACAAATCCGTATTCTTGCCGGGGATGATTAAAAAGCAAGAACTTATAATCGGCTTCTTGAGGGAAGCGCTGCATTAACCTCGGCCGCGCCGCCAAGGGTCCATCAAATCTCGCAGCCCATCCCCTAAAAAGTTGAACCCTAAGACTGTGAGGAATATGGCGAAGCCGGGAAAGATGGCCATCCATGGGGCAACGTCCAAGAAGAGGCGTGCCTCTTCCAACATCCGGCCCCAGCTGGGATTGGGAGGCTGTGTCCCAAGGCCAATGTAACTTAAAGAGGCCTCGGCCAAAACGGCAGTAGAAGCCCCAATGGAAGCCTGGACTAAAATGTAGCTTAGACTATTGGGCAAGATGTGGTAACGCAAAATCCTCAGGCGAGAAGCTCCTAAAGCCTCCGCCGCTAAAACGAAGTCCCTGCCCTTAAGGGAAAGGGCAACACTCCGGGCAAGGCGGGCAAAAACCGGGCCGTTTACCAGGCCTATGGCCACCATGGCATTTAATGGGCCCGGCCCCATAATCGCCACGATGGTTATGGCCAGGAGTATGGAGGGAAAGGCCTGGAGAGCATCCATTAGCCGCATCGTTACTTCATCCAAAATTCCGCCAATGAGGCCGGCAGCAAAACCGATTGGAATCCCTATAAGCGAAGCTATCCCCACTGAGACAACGCTGGCCCCTAAAGCAACTGTTCCTCCCCTCAATATCCGGCTCAGTAAATCCCTCCCGTACTGGTCAGTCCCGAAGGGATGACGCCACGACGGCGGCGACAAGCGTTCGGTTACCTCCATGGCCAGCGGGTCTGGAAGGGGCAGAATCCAGCTGCTTGCAGACCCTAAAATCACTACCCCTAAGAGGATGGCTCCCAGAACCAGCGACCTCATTCAAACCTTATCCTCGGGTCAAGGTAAGCGTAAAGGATGTCCACCAGGAGGTTGCTTGCCACTACCATGGTGGTCATGAACATCACAAGCCCTTGAATCAATGGTATATCCCTGGTGTAGACAGCGCTTAGGAGGAGTCGGCCGAGGCCGGGGAGAGCAAACACCTGCTCTATAACGATGCCCCCTCCCATCAGGAAGCCGATTTGGACCCCGGCTAAGGTCGCTACGGGAATGAGGGCATTTTTGAGGGCATGGCGGAATATGACCTGAAATTTCGCAAGCCCTTTAGCTCTGGCCATGGTTATATACGCCTGGCTCAAAACCTCCAGCATGGAAGAACGTAGCATCCTGGTGAGGAAGGCAGCCGTCACCAGACCAAGGGAGGTTGCCGGGAGGAGCAAGTGCCTCAAGGCTTCAAGGGGGTTTTTCCCCCAGCTTATGAATCCCCCCGTAGGCAGAAGGCGCAAGTAGAGGGAAAAAGTCAAAATCAGGAGGATGCCTATCCAGAAAGAGGGTATTGCTATCCCGACCTGGCTGGCAAAGAGGATGAAGTAATCCAAGGGCGAATTCCACTTCACGGCTGATAGGATGCCGGCAGGGAAAGCAATAATTAGAGCGATAAGCATAGCCATGACGGCAAGCGACAACGTGACAGGGAGCCTTTCCGCAATCAGGGATGAGACAGGTCTCTCCAGCCGGATTGAAATCCCCATATCCCCGCGCATCATCCCTGCAAGCCAATGAAGATACCGCAGAGGCCAAGGCTTATCCAAGCCGAGGCGTGCCCTCAAGGAGCCAAGGGCTTCGGGAGAGGCTTCAATCCCCAGGATGAGCTGAGCTGGGTCTCCCGGAATGACTTGGAGGAGGAGGAAGGTTAGGAAGGAGACAAGCCAGAGGATTATGAGCAATGAGATTATGCGCCTTACGATGAACTTAAGCACTTACCCCCCTATAAAGCCATAAAACATCATGCCAGGGTGCGAAGCACCCGAAGCAATCTCCTTATGAGGATTGGAGATTGCTTCGCCGCTTTCAGCGGCTCGCAATGACAGGGGCTATGTCATTGCGAGGGCACTAAGTGCCCGAAGCAATCTCCAAGCGCCTTTAGGTTCCAGGCTCCCTCAGCTTGACTTTTTGTAAACGGTGCGCAAATCAAATATGTCAATTGGGTAAATCTGCCACCCCTCTACCCCTTTCCTCACCCCGACCGTCCAGAGTGGAGCCATGAGGTAAAGGGCTACGGCGTCCTCGGCCAGGATGCGCTGCGCTTCGGCATATAGCTCTTTGCGCTTCTGGAAATCGGAGGTAACGGCTGCTTGACGGATTATCTCATCGTAGTGCGGGTTATTGTAGTTCATGTAGTTTTCCTTGGAGTCGCTGACATAGCGGTTGAGGAAGGGGTCGGGGTCAAGCCTTCCGGTATGGCCTATGCAGGTGGCTTGATAGTCTCGCCCCATGTAGACCCTGTCCAGCCACATGCCCCATTCGTAAGTTTCCAGCTTAGGCTTGATGCCAATCTTCTTGAGGTAATCGGCGATGACCTCGCAGTTGCGGATGTGGAAATCGTAGGGTTGCGGCATTATGAGGGTGACTTCAAACCCTTCGGGGTAGCCGGCTTGGGCCAGAAGTTGGCGAGCTTTCTCCGGATTATAGGGGTATTTATCGGTCAAGTCAACGTAGAACGGGGTCACAGGAGGCATATGGCTTCCGATGGGTGTTCCCTGCCCCCACTGGGCCGCCTCAATTACGCCTTTCTTGTCTACGGCATAGGAGATGGCCTGGCGCACCTCTTTCTTGTTGAATGGTTCGCGGGCGTTGTTCAGGGCCATTATGTAAATTCCGTTAGCGGGGGCTTGGATTAATTTTATCTCCGGATTCTCCTTGAGCTTACCCACCTCCTGCGGTGGGACCTGGTCCACTACATCAACTTCACCGGCTTTGAGGGCTGCCAGTTTTGAGGCCGGGTCGGGCATTATCTTGAAGATGACTGCATCCAAGTAAGGCTGGTCCTTTAGGAAGTAATCGGGGAAGCGTTCAAGTTTTACGTGGCTGTCGGGGACCCACTCCACGAAGCGGAAGGGGCCGGTCCCTACCGGGTGATTGCGCAGGTCCTTTTCTTCTACTGGGACTATTGCGGCCCAGCCGTAGGCGAGGTTTGATAGGAAAGCAGCTTGTGGTTCTTTGAGCTGGAAGATTACGGTGTAATCGTCTGGGGTTTCAATGCTCTGGATTACGGCATAATCTTTGGCCCTTGGGGCTTTGGTCTCGGGGTTGAGGATTCGTTCAAAGGAAGCTTTCACATCCTTGGAGGTCATTTCCCGGCCGTTGTGGAACTTCACGCCTTTGCGCAGGTGGAAAGTCCAGCGGAGGCCATCGGGGGAGGATTCCCATTTCTCGGCGAGGCCGGGCACAATGTTGCCTTGCGGGTCGCTCTCCACGAGGGTATCGTATAGGCTCTTGGCTACTTCAAAGGTGACGGCGGCTACGGTTTTGTGGGGGTCAAGGCCATCGGGGTTGGCGGATATAGCCACGATTAATGTCCCTCCCCTGACCGGTCCGGCTTTAGGGGTAGGCGTTGGGGTAGGGGGGGACGGAGGAATTGTTGGAGCGAGGGTTGGGGTAGGGGTCTTAGCCGGGCCAGCACAGGCGGCTACGATGAGGAATAGGGTTGCCAGAAGCATACCCTTTCTCATTTTACACCTCCTTTGATGTAGATTACCACCGGTGGGGCTGCGCAGGAGGACTTTCCCGTCCCGGTTAGGCACCTAATCCGGGCGGCAAAACTTCAGGCTAATCTCACCTCCTGCTCACCGCCATAAGGTCGGTGGCAATGAAATTATAGCACGAATTGAGTGGAGAGACAAATTCAAGGGAAATGTAGTAGCGAGGAGGTGATAGTGATATATGGGGGAGGGAGAGGGCTTAACCCGAATCCTCGGGAATTAAGCCGGTGGGTAAGGGGGCATTGGGAGATTGAAAACAGTGGTTTCTGGGTTTTAGATGTGAGAATAATGCTCGTAAGATTGGTCGTCCTCCTCATGCTATTAGGTGTGCGGCGATAAATGTTATTCGCTTACAGGGTTTCCGGTACATTCCTGATGGACGCAAGGCGGCGTCGGCTCGTCCAGACCGAGGCCTTGCTTGGCTGTACAATTGTTAGAGCGTTGAGAAGCCCTGTCCGGTAACATTATCATTTGAGTGAACCGTGTGGCCTCGATAACATTTTACGTGATAGATCACGTGCTCTTGCCAATGGGCTTCTCAAGCGTTATAATTTAGCCAGGAAATCGGTTCCCCTATGGTATGCCGCAGCCAGAAGCCCACTCCACTGTAGGGGCGCCACCGGAAAAACTAACCTTAGGAGGAAAACAAATGCCAGAAAATTTGGTCGCCCTTTTCCCCCAATTGTTCTGCTCCTGCGGTTCGCTCTTCTTTGCGATAGTAATAGCAATTTTCGGCGTTCTCCTCTTCCGGAGCGCCAGCCAGCGCCAACGACTCCAAACCGTATTGGCAAAGCTTCCTCTGCAGTCCATAGCTACCCTTAAACCTGGGCAAGGCCTAGTCCGGCTTAAGGGCATAATTTCCCAAGTCCCTGAGCCAGTTCCCCCTTCTTTGGATGTTGCTGTGCTGCGCGTGGTTCTACGGGAAAAGGAAGTAGGAGAAGAAGAACGAATGATGGACCGCGTCCAAGCGCGACCGTTCCTCTTGGATGACGGTACCGGGACAATCTTGGTAGACCCGACCGGCTTGGACCACTCTCTACTGGGTGAAGGGACAGTTCCGGAGCCAGAAGACCGAGCTGCCGCTTTGCAAGCTGTGGGCCTTCCCCCGTCCTTAGGCGGGCTGGTACAGGTCTGGGCACTGCAAACCGGTCAGGAAGTCACCGTTGTGGGGACAGTGCAAAATAGGGGTGACCAAATGGTCATCGCTAAAGCCCAAGGGCAGCCCCTAATCATCTCCCCCGGCGACATCTCAGATTTGCTGGCCCAAACCGCTAAACAGTCCACCTCAGCGTGCGCTTGGGGCATTGCTTTGGCCCTAATAATCCTGGGCTTACTTACAGTGTCCGGCATCCTATTGCTTAGGGTATTTCTAACACTTTCGCACTTGTAGCCGAGGACAAAGAGCAAATTTGATAAATCCAAAACCCGGGTTATAATGTAAACAGTCAACTGGTTCCCCATAGCAAGCCGCTGATATTCACTCAGACCGCTGTGGGAGCGCCATTCCAGGGTTAGAGAAGCACCTAACCCCGGCAAATTTAAAATTTGGAGGCTTAAAAATGAAAAGGTTTCCCACGCTTTTAAGCTTAGCCGCTGTAGTGCTCCTTTCGCTACCCTTGATAGCCTGCCGCCTGCTTCCCACGGTCATAGTGACGGCAACGCCGACTGCACCTCCAGCTACGCCCCAGGCTATGGTGACAGAAGCAACCGCTCTCCCTCCGACGAAGACGTCAACCCCAGTGCCTCCGACAAAGACACCAACCCCAGTGCCTCCAACGGAAACGCCAACTCCAGTGCCAACAGAGACCCCCGTACCGCCCACGCCTACGGCCACATTTACTCCCACTCCTCTTCCCCCTTCACCTACCCCTACACCGCATATAATCATTCCCACCCCCATCATTACAATTATCCCTCCACCTTCACCCACCCCAACACCACGCATAATCATTCTTCCTACCCCTATCATTATCCCCATGCCAGTGACAGTCTTTGACTTTGTGAGCAAAGCCAACAACGCTCATTGGACAAGTGGGGCAGGGAACCTTCCCTGGCCTGGTTCTGATACTGACAACCGGGGCTTTGCGCGGTGGGTGAACAATGCAATCCTGGAGGATGGCTCCACAGCTACAAGGGTCTTGGAAACCCATCCCCAATGGGTAGCTAACGGTTTCATACAAGGGACCTTCACGGAAGTCTACTCCAGCGGTTACGTGGTCCAGTCCAGCGACCGTTTTGTGGCCCGAGTCGGGCTTCTACAGGGAGCGAACGCCGGAAGCGTGGTCTTCCGGGTAATGATTCGCCCTGAGGGAGGACCTAATGTCTGGATCGGCTCTGTGTCTGATACTTATGACGGCTCCTTAAAGACCATGGACATCCCTTTGAGCCCGTGGGCGGGCAAGCGAGCGGACTTCATCTTGGAGGTAGATGCCGGCCCCTCCTCTGGTCAGGATTGGGCAGTGTGGGTAGACGCCCGCATTGTCCGCTAAGCTATAGGCTGAAAGGAAGGCCTGTCATGAAGAAAGTTGCTATAGCAGCCTGCTTTCTATTCTTAGCCGTTCTGGCCTGCAGGCCAATAGTGACAATTGTCGTTACAGCGACTCCTACATCGCCGGTTTTAGCCCAAGCAACCACCCCAGCAATTACCATAACCCCTACTGAAACCCCAACTCCCCAGCCGACGGCAACGGTTTGCACTCTGGGCGCCCGCTGGGTTGCCGATGTCACTGTTCCCGATAACACCCCGTTCGCCCCTGGCACTACTTTTGTCAAAACTTGGCGGGTGCTTAATTCCGGTACCTGCGATTGGAAGCCAGGGACAAAGCTGGTTTTCATCTCCGGAGACCCGATGGGTGGCCCAGCAGCAGTGGATGTGCCCGCATTGGCAGCAGGTTCACAGACGGATATCAGTGCGAACTTCACGGCGCCAGCCACGCCAGGGACCTACCGGGCAAACTACCAGTTCCAGGCACCGGATGGCACACGTTTCGGCCCCATCATCTGGGTGCGAATTGTGGTCTCAGGCACCCCTACCCCGGCGGTTTCCCCGCCCACTGGGTTGGCAATCCTCTCCTTCTCTGCAGAAGTAGTCCAGGACCTGCCACCGGCAGGAAAGCGCATCCGTTTCTACTGGCGGATTCAGGGGGCAACCCGTGCCGGAATCTGGAGCGGCACCCAGATGCGCGCCCCTATGTACTGGGAAGCCACGCCGCCCACCGAAGGAACGATGGTAGTGGATGTGGCGACCACCTACTACCGTGACCCACTCATGACGCTGGTCGCTCAGGATGCAGCAGGCAACGAAGCCCGGGCCTCCGTGATGGTACCTTGGGCTTGCCAGTACCCCTGGTTCTTCCCCACCGATAACCGGACCTGTCCGGCGTATGAGGCCAGCACCACCTGGGCCGCCGAGGAACCCTTTGAGCGCGGTCGGATGATTTGGCTGCAGGAAGTCCGCGTCGGGTCAGCTGTCTACCAAAGGGTCATCTTAGTCTTCTACAATGACGGCCGATTTGAAAAGTATGCTGACACTTTCGTGGAAGGAGTGGACCCGGAGAGCGACCCGACCATTGTGCCTCCGGCGGGACTGTATCAACCCATCCGAGGGTTCGGCAAACTCTGGCGGACCAACCCCAGCGTGCGGGCTCGCCTTGGCTGGGCTACGGCCCCTGAGCAGGGGTTCCACACCCAGTGGCAGATGCAAATGTCCGAATCCATCGGCATCCCCTTCTACGTCCACCGGCTGGACGGGAGGGTCATCCGGGCTGCCGGGTGGGATACGGGCTCAGGGACGTGGCAGGAAATGCCGTAGGGGGTAAAAACGGCGTTCAGCCACAACCCAACACAGCGGACGTCCCGCTTCGGTTGGGAACTCCGCTGAAGCGGGGCGTCCAAGTTTTGGGTAGGAGGTGTGCGATGAAGGGAAAACTTTTGCTAAGCATCGGGCTGGCCGGGCTATTCCTGGCGCCGACGCTGGCCCTTCTGACCCTAACCGGGCCGCCAACTGCACGAGCAGCCGGGGGCGAAACATTCACCGTGAACAGCGCGGGAGATGACCCGGATGCCAGCCCTGGCGATTGCCAGTGCCGCACATACGGCGGGGTGTGCACCCTGCGCGCGGCCATCCAGGAGGCCAACGCCTGCTCCGGCCAACAAACGATTCGGTTCAGCGAATCTATGCAAATTTCTCCTGGAACCGCTCTTCCAACCATCACCGACGCCGGTACAGTGATTGATGGCAGCGACCGATGGCGGGTCGTAAGCGGCTACGAGGTGCCCGGCGTGGTCCTGAACGGCCAGAGGCGGAACTTCAGCGGGCTGGTGATTACCGCCTTCAACTGCGCCATCTACGGCCTTGGGATTACGAACTTTGGCCAGCACGGGGTATATCTGTACGGCGGTGCACAGAACAACGTTATCGGTGGGCCTGGAACCCACCAACGCAACGTGATCTCGGGCAACGGCGGGCACGGAGTACGGATTGAAGGCACCACAACGAAGAATAATAGGGTTGAATCCAACTATATCGGGACCAACGCGCCCGGCCTTTCCCAGCACGGTAACTTCTGGCATGGTGTCAGCATCTGGTATGGCACTGGCAACATAATCTCCGGCAACCTAATCGCCGCCAACGGTTGGAGCGGCATAGGCGCGGATGGGGTTGATGGGTATACCCAGATCGGCAACAACCGAATCGGGCTTTCGGTGGACGGCCAGCCGCTGGGCAACGGTTTCTACGGCATTCACCTGGCCCATGGTTCCAGGCCCGTGGTGATCTCCAACACCATCGCCTACAACAAGCGAGGTATCTATCTGGAAGGTGGTAGCATCCCATGGATTTACCGCAACACCATCTACGGCCACAACGCCTCCGCCAGCAGCCTGGCCTATCCCGGTTACGGCAGCGGCATCTTCTGCTATCAGTCTGCCCCTGTCATCGCCGAGAACGTCATCACCAACAACGTCGCCTACACGGGCACCGACAAAATTGGCTACGGCGGCGGCATCGCCCTCCTGAACTGCGACGAGGCGCTGATTGGCTCTAACACGGTGGTCAGCACCACGGCTAACACGGCCGGCCAGGGCAAGGGAGGCGGCATTTACATTGAGGATAGCAACAACGTAGAGGTGCGTGCCAACCGGGTGCTGAGCAACGTGGCTACAACCACGAGTGGAAGTTACTGGGGTTGGGGCGGCGGCATTGCCGTATCTGGCGGCAGTGGAACCATAGAGGATAATGAAATCGCCAGTAACCAGGCAAGGAGTGCGGGGGGAGGCCACGGCGGTGGCCTCTACCAGTGGTACGGTTCCACAACCTTTCGGCGCAACCGCGTAACCGGCAACTCCGGCGGCACTGCCATCCATGTGGGTTTTAGTAGTTCCCTCTTTGAGAGCAATCAAGTAGTGGAGAACCCGGCCTCCCTGGCGGTTGACCTGTTATACAGCCCTGGCCCGGTCCTGGTCAACAACATTATCGCTGGCAGCCGGTATGCGGTGAACGCATACGCGACCGCTGATTATTCCCTGACGGCCAAACTGTTCCACAACACTTTGGTGGGCACTGGCGATGGACGGGGTGTGACGGCGGAGAGCGGCTATGTGACCCTGATACTGGTCAATAACATTGTAGTCAGCCACGCGATTGGCATCAGCAATACCTATCCGGCCAGTTCCACCATCAGTGCCGATCACACCCTCTTCTGGGGCAATGCCAGCGATGGCATCGTGGGGACGAACCCGGTATATGGCGACCCGCGCTTCCTCAACCCGGCCAGGGGCAACTACCACTTGGGCCCTGGCTCGGCGGCCATTGATACCGGTGTAACCGAACCCACCATCACCAAAGACATAGATGGCGACCCACGGCCCATCGGTGCCGGCTATGACATCGGGGCGGACGAGGCCCGGTTTGTCTACCTGCCCCTGTTGCTGCGGAACTACTCCCCATAACCTCACCCTTACCCCGACGGCTACAATAGGCTGGGGTAAGCCAATGGGCTGCCCCGGCCTACGCCACTATTGTCAATAGTGTCTATGTGGCCGGCGATACCTTAGGCTCACCGTTTGGCCGGGCTTTTCAATCTGATGTATAATTACCCCCGGAGGAGGGAAGATGAGCCCAATCCTTCGGGGGAATGTTATTTCTTTTGTGAGCCGAAGCGAGGAGCAAACAAGACGCCTCGGAGCAAGGCTCGGAAGGCTCCTCCAGGCCGGGGATTTAATTTGCTTGGAAGGCCCATTGGGAAGCGGAAAGACTTGCTTCGCCCAAGGGATTGGAATCGGTATGGGGGTGAAAGAGCCTATCACAAGCTCCTCTTTCGTCCTTATAGGCGAATACAAAGCCCCAAACGGCCTCATTCTCTACCACATTGATTTCTACCGCCTCCAAAATCCGGTGGAAGAAGCCTTGGCTATTGGAATAGAGGAGAAGTTCTACGGGGATGGGGTATGCGTGATAGAATGGGCCGATAGGGCTAAGGAGATAATCCCGCCGGAAAGGCTTTGGATAACTTTCAATTACCTGGATGCGCACCAGCGAAGTATCCTCATGGAACCTAACGGAGAAAGGTACGTCCGGCTCCTGAACCTTTTCAAAGAATCAGCTTTTGGCCTTGGATAAAATATGCTTTTGGCTATTGATACCTCCACCAAGTTTGCAAGCATAGCCCTTTTTGACGGGGAAAAAATCTTGGCCGAAGAGAGCTGGCTCTCCCGCGAAAGCCATACCCTTCAGCTCATGCCCAAGTTTGTGAACATGATGGAAACCCAAGGCCTTAAGCCCTCAGACCTGAAGGTGGTAAGCGTGGCTCTGGGGCCAGGCTCATTCACCGGACTCCGGATAGGGATGGCCGTAGCAAAAGGTCTCGCCTTCTCCCTGAAAATTGACCTGGTAGGTATCCCCACCCTTGATTTCCTGGCTTACCCCTTCTTCTACCAGCCCCTGCCAGTATGGAGCATCCTGGAAGCCGGAAGAGGCCGGATTTACACCGCAGGCTACAAGAGGGTCGGGAAGAAGTGGAAAAGGCTAACCGATTACATGGCTTTGGCCTGGGAAGATTTGCCCTCTAAAGTTGCAGATGGTAAAGCCATCTTCTGCGGCGAGATTGACCAATACGGCCGAGAGTTCATAGGGAAGGCATTCGGAGGGAAAGCAATTGTAGCCGACCCCGCCTTTTCCATGAGAAGGGCCGGGTTTTTGGCCCAGATGGCCTACGAGCTCTGGCTCTCTTCCCACAAGGATGACCCCGCTACCCTCTCGCCAATTTACCTCAAAGGGATGTAGAGATGGAAATTCCTTACATCGTTAGACGCATGACCCTTGAAGATTTGCCGGAGGTGATGGAGATTGAGAAGGTGAGTTTCAAGAGGCCTTGGCCTCTATCGGCCTACCATTACGAGCTTACCCGCAACGACTGCGGCTATTACCTTGTGGTCAGGCTTAGGGAGAAGGGAAAAGAAGGGCCTCTTCTGGCCTACGGCGGCTTCTGGCTTGTGGTGGATGAAGCCCATATATGCACCCTGGCCGTTAAACCCGAATGGAGGGGCAAAGGGCTTGGGGAGCTTATCCTCTACTCCTTGATTGAACTGGCCCTCCGGCTCGGAGCCGAAATCGCCTCATTGGAAGTAAGGGTCTCTAACAGGGTCGCCCAGAACCTCTACCGAAAGTATGGCTTTGAAGAGGTAGGCAAGAGAAAGGGCTATTATTCCGATGGGGAAGATGCTTTAATCATGACGGCTTTTGATATAAACTCGCAGGAATACCGCGCCCTTCTGGCCAAAAATAGGGAGAACTTGGAGAGGAAACTGAAAGGGAGGAGACCATGGTGGAACTGGAGAGTCTTTATGAGGAGATAAAGCATTGCACAAAATGCCGCCTACATCAAACCCGGACCAACGCAGTTCCGGGGGAGGGGCCTGAAAACGCCCACATTATGTTCATCGGGGAAGCCCCAGGCTTCCACGAGGACAGGCAAGGGAGGCCTTTCGTGGGAGCTGCGGGACAGTTCCTGGATGAGCTTCTGGCTGGCATAGGCTTGAAGCGGGAAGATGTCTACATCTGCAATGTCATCAAATGTCGGCCGCCTGGAAACCGTGACCCCCTAAAGGATGAGATAGAGGCATGCGCTCCTTACCTTGACCGGCAGCTGGAGATAATAAAGCCAAAGTTAGTGGTAACCCTCGGACGATACTCCCTGGCCAAATTCCTCCCGAAAGCCTCCATATCCAAAGTGCGCGGGCAACCGATAAAGGTCGGGAACATAATATGCTACCCGGTCCTTCACCCTGCCGCCGCCCTACATCAGCCCAAATGGCGTGAGGCTATAGAAGAGGACTTCAAGCGCATCCCCAAAATCTTGGAAGAATTGGACAAGATGGAAATCCAAGGGGAAAGCAAAGCCAAGCAGCTAAGCCTTTTTTAAAAGCATAAGCCGCCAAAGCACTTCCTCCGGTGCCCGTGCGTTATTGCGAGGGCACGAAGAAGGCTTGCCTGGCCGCAAACAGCCAAGCTCAGCAAGCGAGAGATGCTGAAGCGCCCCTTTTACAAACTGGGGGGTCCAGGAGGGCAAAGCTCCCATGGCAGAGGTTTTGGGGGTGTGCCTCCTGCGACCTAACCCCCTGACCCCCTTCCCTGCGAGGGAAGGTGGAAAATTTGGCGGGGTTCTCCGGTTAGCCTGCGAGTGGAGCCCAAAACGCGGCGGACCCAAAGCCCATGAGAGTGGGGGAATGGGGGTGGAGGGGGCGAAGCCCCTTGGCGGGGGTTTTTGGGGGTGTCCCCCCAAGAAACCTTAAAAGGGAGAGAGTGCTCAACCCCTGCAACCCGCCGCGAGTGGGACCCAAAACGCTGGCAGACCCTCAGCTAACGGGGGTGGGCAAACGGGGGGTCCAGGGGGCGGAGCCCCCTGGCGGGGGGCTGTGGGGGGTGTCCACCCAGAGTTTTAAAAGAGGGGGCGAGTTGCCAACCCCTGAAACCCGCCACGAGTGGGACCCAAAACGCTGGCAGACCCTCAGCTAACGGGGGTGGGCAAACGGGAGTCCAAGGGGCGAAGCCCCCTGGCGGGGGGCCATGGGGGTGTCCCCCCAGAGTTTTATAAAGAGGGGGCGAGTTGCCAACCCCTGAAACCCGCCACGAGTGGAACCCAAAACGCCGGCAAACCCTGAGCCTACGAGGATGGGCAAAAGGGGGTCCAGGGGGAGAAGCCCCCATGGCGGGGGGTGTGGGGGGTGCCCCTTTACGCCGACTAAAGTCAGCCTCTTTGAAAAAGGTCGGCCTTCGCCGACCATAACTAAAGCGGGGGTGGAGGGGGCGGAGCCCCCTCCCAGGGGGTTTGGGGGATGTGCCCCCACAAAACCAGAAAGAGGGAGCGAGTCGCCCACATTAGCAACCAGGCCACGAGTGGGACCCAAGAGGCTGGCAAACCATCAGCTAACGGGGGTGGGCAAAACGGGGGTCCAGGGGGGCGAAGCCCCCTGGCGGGGGGCCATGGGGGGCGTCCCCCCAGAGTTTTAAAAGAGGGGGCGAGTTGCCAACCCCTGCAACCCCGCCACGAGTGGGACCCAAAACCCTGGCAGACCCTCAGCTAACGGGGGTGGGCAAACGGGGGGTCCAGGGGGCGGAGCCCCCTGGCGGGGGGCCTGGGGGTGTCCCCCCAGAGTTTTAAAAGAGGGGGCGAGTTGCCAACCCCTGCAACCCGCCGCGAGTGGGACCCAATACGCTGGCAGACCCTCAGCTAACGGGGGTGGGCAAACGGGGGTCCAGGGGGCGAAGCCCCCTCCCGTTACGTAACCAATTACCTCCATCATTGCACCACAATTGCCTTTGTGGTATAAATAACCGGAGGACGGAGGGGAAAATGGTAAACTTGTGGGAAAAGGGGCTGGAAAGGACAAGAAAAAGCCTGCTGGAAAGACTCAAAGGCTTCTTCACAGGCCAAAAAATCACCCCACAAATGTGGGAAGAACTGGAAGCTACCCTCATCCAAGCCGACCTCGGGGTCAAACTCACTGCTGAAATCCTGGAAAAACTCCGCCGGGAAGTCCAGACCCCCGAAGAACTGAAGCCCGCTCTCAAAAAGGAACTATTGGCAATCCTCAAGGAAAAGCCGGCTTTCAACCTTGACCGCAATCGCCCCCTCAACATCTTCCTCATAGTCGGAGTTAACGGCTCAGGCAAAACCACGAGCATAGCCAAGCTCGCCCACTACTGCCGCCGTAAAGGCCACAAAGTCATCCTGGCTGCGGCCGATACCTTCAGGGCTGCCGCTATTGACCAGCTCAAAATCTGGGGTGAAAGGGTCGGGGCTGAAGTCATAGCCCACCAGCCAGGAGCCGACCCAGGCGCAGTGGTTTTTGATGCCATCCAGGCCTCCCGCTCCCGCGGAGCTGATGTCCTAATAATAGACACCGCCGGAAGGCTGCACACCAAATACAACCTGATGCAAGAGCTCCGGAAAATCCGCAACGTCGCTGCCAAACTTGTCCCCGACTCCCCCCACGAAACCCTCTTGGTCCTTGACGCCACCTTCGGCCAGAACGCCTTGTCCCAGGCAATCCATTTCAAAGAGGCCGTGGAAATAACCGGGATTATCTTGGCTAAGCTGGACGGAACGGCCAAAGGAGGAGCCATCTTCCCCATCGTGAAAGAGCTCGGAGTCCCCGTTAAATTCGTGGGGACGGGTGAGAAATTGGAAGATTGGGCTGAATTTGACCCACAAGAATTTGTCAACACCTTGCTGGAATGAGGAGGTAGCCATGGAAGAGCTGATCCATCGCTTGCAGGAAATGCTCAATCGCATCCAAGAAATTGAGGTGCGTCTTTGACTTGCCAGGAATGGAGAAAGAAATAGAAGAGTTGGCAAAGAAAACAGCCTCGCCTGAAATATGGTCGGACCCGGTAGAGGCCAGCAGGGCAATGCGCAGGCTGGCATCACTACGCGAGGAAGTGGAAGGCTGGAGAGAATTGGAGAGGAGGACTCGCGATGCCCTGGAGCTGGCCAAACTGGGGTTTGAAGAGGAAGAACTTGAAGCCGAGGTCAAAAGCATAGCCGCCTCCTTGGAAGAGAAAGAGAGAAGGCTGCTTTTCTCCGGCGAACACGATTACAAAAACGCCATCCTCTCAATCCATGCCGGGGCTGGTGGGGTCGATGCCCAAGACTGGGCCGAAATGCTCCTCAGGATGTACCTGAGGTGGGCGGAGAGCAAAGGCTTCCACACCGAAATCCTGGACACTTCTTACGGAGAAGAGGCGGGGATAAAGAGCGCTACAATCGCCGTAGAAGGCCCCTACGCCTACGGTTACCTCAAGGCCGAAAAGGGTGTCCACAGGCTGGTGAGAATTTCGCCTTTTGATGCCGCCCATCGCCGCCACACCTCTTTTGCTTTGGTGGAAGTGCTGCCAGACATAGAAGAAGAAGTGGAAATAGAGATAAAACCTGAGGACTTGAGGATAGAGACCTTCCGTTCCTCCGGCCCTGGCGGACAACACATGCAGAAAAACGCCACAGCCGTTCGGATAGTCCACTTGCCTACGGGCATAGTGGTTTCTTGCCAAAGCGAGCGCTCCCAATACCACAACAAGATGGCAGCCCTGCGCATACTCAAGGCCAAACTCTACCAGAAGAAGATGGAAGAGAAAGCCCAAGAAATCGCCGAACTCAAAGGGGAACGGATAGAAGCCGGATGGGGAAACCAGATTCGCTCCTACGTCCTCCATCCTTACAAGTTGGTCAAAGACCTCCGCACCGGTGTGGAAGTAACCGACCCCTACCGAGTTCTGGAAGGCGAGCTGGACGAATTCATCATGGCCTATCTGCGCCAGAGCATCCAAAGGGAAGGGAAGAAAGATGCCCGGCGATAAATACGTAATCGGCCTAACTGGGAACATAGCCACAGGTAAAAGCGTAGTAGCCAGAATGCTGGAGCGCTTGGGCGCCAAAGTCATTGACGCCGACCGGCTTGTCCACTGGCTTTTGGATAACGACAAGGCCCTCCAGCAAGCCGTAGTGCGCGAGTTCGGCGAAGATATCCTGGACAAAGAGGGGAGGATAATCCGCAAAAGGCTGGCAGCTAAGGTCTTTGGGAACCCAGAAGCTCTCAAGAGGCTGGAAGCTCTAATCCACCCACGGGTCATAAAATGGGTCCAATGGCTCATAGAAAATGCCAAGGAAAGGGTAATAGTGGTGGAGGCTGTAAAACTTGTAGAGGCCGGGATGCACAACCGCTACGATGCCCTATGGGTCGTGACTTGCCCCGAGGAGGAGCAACTCCGCCGCCTTGTGGAAATAAGGGGCATGACCCCTCACGAAGCCGTTGCTCGGCTCAAATCCCAGCCGCCTCAGGAAGCCAAACTGGCCTTGGCGGATGTTGTAATCTACAACGATGGCCCGCTCTCTCGCACTTGGGAACAGGTCAAGGCCCAATGGGAAAGGATAATGGCTTCCCTAAAGCCCGAGGAGGAAAAGGCCCCTCGGCCCACTCTGGTGGCGCGCAAGGCTTACCGCAAGGACCTGCCAGCCTTTGCCCGCTTCCTCTCCATTTCTGAAGAGGAAGCTCTGGAAAAGCTCCTCCAGAAGGGCTACATAATCGCCCTGCAAGGCGAAGAAGCTGTGGGTATTCTGGGGTGGAACGCTGAAAATCTGGTGGCCTCAATTGAGGAAGTGATAATCAAAAACCAAGACTTTGCAACCTTGAGCGCAATGCTTAAAGCACTTGAAAGCGAGGCTTCTGCCCTAATGTGCGAAGTAGCGATAGTGGCCCTCCACCCGCAAAGCCCAATGACCAAAGCCTTTGAAAGCTGCGGTTACACCCCAGCCGAGCCGGAAAAACTTTACCGACCGTGGCGGGAGGAAGCACAGAAAATCCTCAAAGAAGGCCAAGCCCTTTTCATTAAAAAGATTCGGGAAACTATCATTACCCAACCCATATGAAGGAGGTGCGGGATGAAACACTTTCTATCCATAGCCGACCTTTCACCCGAAGAGATTTTCCACATCCTGGAGCTATCGGCAAGGCTCAAGGAGGAGTGGAGAAGGGGTGGCAATAAGCCAATCCTGGCGGGCAAAACCTTGGGCATGATTTTCCAAAAGCCTTCCCTCCGCACCAGGGTGTCCTTTGAGATGGCCATGCGGCACCTCGGCGGCCATGCCATTTACCTATCCCCCGATGAAGTGCAGCTTGGAAAGAGGGAAAGCGTGGCCGACGTAGCCAGAGTCCTTTCCCGCTATGTGGACGCCATAATGGCCAGGGTCTTTGCCCACAAGGACCTGGAAGAGCTGGCCCGCTACTCAAGAGTCCCTGTGATAAACGGCCTTTCCGATTACAGCCATCCTTGCCAGGCCGTAGGGGACATCTTTACCATCTGGGAAAAGCGCGGGACAATAAAAGGCCTTAAGCTGGCCTTCGTCGGAGATGGCAACAACGTCTGCAACTCCCTCCTCTTCATCACCTCCAAGCTCGGTATGGACATGGCCGTGGCCTCCCCGAAAGGATACGAACCGCGTCCGGAAGTAGTGCGGAAGGCCATGGAATTTGCCTCCCGAAGTGGCAGCCGGATAACCATCACCAACGACCCAGCCGAGGCCGTTAAGGATGCCGATGTGATTTACACCGACGTTTGGACCAGCATGGGGCAGGAGGCCGAGGCTGAGGAAAGGGCTAAAGTCTTCCCGCCCTATCAAGTAAACTCGGCCCTTGTGGCCAAAGCCAAGCCCGAAGTCATGGTTATGCACTGCTTGCCTGCTCACCGGGGACAGGAAATAACCGATGAGGTTGCCGATGGCCCCAATTCCGTAATCTTTGACCAGGCTGAAAACCGCTTACATGCCCAAAAGGGCATACTCGCTTACCTTCTGGCAGGAATGTAATTTTGGCGAAGGGGCGGACCAAAATTGGCAAGGATGGACCTGAACCACCAGCGTTACGAAGAAACTCTAAGGAAGGCCCATGCTTCCGCTTGGGAAGGCCGATGGGAAGAAGCTTTGGCCTTGTACAGGCAAGCTGCTTCCATGAACCCCGATGCTTCCGAGCCGCTAATCGGCATTGCCACTGCTTACTCCGAATTAGGCCTGTGGGAAGAAGCCGCCGAAGCTTACCGAAAGGCCATCCGCATGGAGCCCGATACCCCCGCTCTGTGGGAAAAGCTCGGGGAAGCCCTCCTGAAGGCTGGTCAGAAGACGGAGGCTTCTCAGGCCTACGTCACTGCGGGGAACCTTTACCGCAAGCGCAAGGAATACCGAAAAGCTGCGGACCTCCTTTTGAAAGCGGCCAAAGCCACCCCTCACCTTCCTGAACCGGCTGAAAATTTAGCCGACCTTTACCTGGAATTGGGGCGGAAGGACCTGGCAGTTAAGACTTACCTCGGCCTTGCCTCTTATTTCAACCGAAAGGGTGACAAAGTTCAAGCTGCCGCTTACTGCAAACGAGCCCTTGAAATTGACCCAAGTAATCCCCAGGCTCTGGCCCTCAAGGCCTCTCTGGAGCAAGCCATGCCCATAAGCCCACCCAAGGAAAGCACTCCCTGGGAACTAACTCGCACCAGAGCCTTGAAAAGCTTAGCCGATATACTCTTTGAAGCCCCATTGCCTGGAGTCAGCAATTACTTAGCTCAAGCTCTGGATTCCCAGAGCAAAGGGGACATTGATCAAGCCATTTACTACTACAAGCAGGCTTTGGCCTCAGGCTTTGATAGCCCAGACATCCACTTCAACCTGGGCTTACTTTACAAGGAAAAATTCCTCTTAGACGAAGCCATCGGCCACTTGCAGAAGGCTTTGGAACACGAGCCCTTAACCTTAGGAGCCCACTTTGCCTTGGGGGAGTGCTACAGGCTCAAGGGGCGACCAGAGGAAGCCCTGCGCCATCTCTTTGAAGCCCTCAAGTTCATTGACCTAACAACCTTGGAGCACACCAATGCCGATGAAGTAGCCAAAATCTACAAGGCTTTAGCCGAAAGCTTCATAGCCCAGGGGGAAAAAGGAAAAGCTTTGGAATTCATAAACTCCTTGCTTTCTTTCTTCAGCTCCCGCGGCTGGGAAGACAGGGTCCGAGAGCTCAAAGAATACATAAGGGCTATGGAGGAGGAAGGCATAGCCCCAAGCCTGGCCGAAATTTTGGAAACGCCTCATCCGGAAGCCGTACTCCAAACCTTAGCTTTAAGCCAGGAATTCGTTCGGCGGGGGCTACTAAAAAGTGCTTCCGAAGAATGCATGCGGGGGTTAATTTATGCGCCCTTCTGCTTGCCCCTTCACATCCATCTGGCCGAAGTTTTAGTGCGCCAGAACCGGTTGGAAGAAGCCACTCAAAAATACCTCCTCATTGCCCAGCTCTACGAACTCAGAGGCATACCCCAGAGGGTGCTTGATATCCTGCAGCGCCTCATAAAGCTCAACCCGATTGATATAAACCTTCGGGCCAAGTTCATAAATGCCCTCATCAAATACGGAAGACTTGGGGAAGCTTTGGAACAATACCTCCAATTGGCCGATATCCTCTACGAAATGGCCGACTTCAAAGGGGCTATTGAGAGCTACCGGCATGCCTTAGCTCTTTCCGCCAAACTTCCCGAAAAGGAGCACCAAATCCTAATCCTATCCCGGCTTTTCCAACTTTACCTCCAGACAATGCACTGGAAAGAGGCCATCAAAGTAGGGGAGAACCTCAAAGCCCTTCAGCCCGACGAGCTGGAAGTGCGCCGTAACCTCGTGGTCCTCTACAGCAAGCTGGATAAAGCCGAGGAAGAAGCCCGCGAACTTGCCGAAATCCTCAGCCTCATCCGGAAGAAGGATGGTCTCCAAGGAGCGGAGGCTTTCCTCAAAGAGCTAATCCAGGAAAACCCCAAAGACCAGGTTTTGCGCAGAGCTTTGGCAAACCTTTACCTGGAAATGGGGTTAAAGGAAAAGGCGGTTGAAGAATTAGACGCCCTGGGGGAAATCCAGCTGGATTTTGGTTTAATTGAGGAGGCCAAGAAGACCATAAGAGAGATAATCGCTTTGGAACCGCCGCAGGTTGAAGCTTACAGGGAGCTATTAGAGCGCTTAGGGGGATAGATGGAGGTATGGGTTGAAATCCTCAAAAGCTTGAGCTGGGTTGACCTTTTGGACATATTGCTGGTTGCGGGATTTTTCCTCGTTATCCTGCGTTTAATCCGAGGGACACAGGCCGTCCAGCTTTTGAGAGGAGTGTTGGTAATAGCAATAGTGGCTGCAATTGCTTCCTCAGTCCTGCCCTTTACGGCAGTGCGATGGCTAATCCGCAATTCAATCCCCGCACTCCTCATAGCTTTGCCAGTCATTTTCCAGCCCGAAATCCGAAGGGCGTTGGAACGCTTGGGGAGAGCAGGCCTTTTGTTCAACATGGCTTCCCAAGAAGCAATGGAGGGAAAAGTCCTAAGCGAAATCGTAAAAGCGGCCAATTTCTTAGCCGAACACCGCTACGGAGCCCTAATCGTTTTAGAAGGGGTGACCGGACTCCAGCCCTACGCTGAAAGCGGCGTAATCCTGGATGCCGATGTTTCCAAAGAATTGCTCCTTACAATCTTCCACCCCGGCACTGCCCTCCACGATGGGGCTGTGATAGTGAGGGGAAAGAAGATATTAGCCGCAGGTTGCATATTGCCTCTATCCTCAGCTTCCTCCCCCTACCGCTCCCTGGGAACCCGCCACAGGGCAGCCATAGGGATTACGGAGCAAAGCGATGCCTTGGCTATTGTTGTCTCCGAGGAAAGCGGAATTATATCCTTAGCTTACAATGGCCGGATGATAAGGCACCTTGATGAGAAACGCCTCCTCAGGGTGCTGCAAACACTCTACCGTAAGCCTTCCTTGAAAATTAGCCCAAGGAGCATGAAACATGCTTGAAGAAAAAATCAAGCGCAGGGAAGCTATTGTGGGCGTCATTGGCTTGGGATACGTTGGCCTCCCTCTGGCCAAGGGATTTGCCGCTAAAGGCTTCACGGTAATCGGCATAGACTTAGACGGGAAAAAGGTCCAGGCCATAAACCAGGGGAAAAGCTACATAAAAGACATAAGCGAAGAAGAGCTTGCCCCATTAGTCCGAGAAGGTAAACTCCAAGCCACTAACGACTACAGCCAGACCCGTAAAGCCGATGCTATATTCATATGCGTCCCGACCCCGTTTGACCGCTGGCGGACGCCTGACCTATCTTTTGTGGAAAGCGCTGCCAGAGGCCTCACCCCTTACCTGCGTAGGGGCCACCTTGTAATCCTCCAGAGCACAACTTACCCCGGCACTACCGAAGAGCTTGTCCGCCCAATCTTGGAGGAATCAGGGCTTAAGGCCGGGGAAGATTTCCATTTAGCCTTCTCCCCAGAACGCATAAACCCCGGGGATAGACTCCACACCGTTGAAAATACCCCGAAAGTGGTTGGAGGGTTGACCCCTCGCTGCACCGAGCTGGCTGCTCTGCTCCTATCGCAGCTTTGCCCTAACGTCCACAAAGTCTCCTCCCCTCGCGCTGCCGAAATGACCAAGCTTCTGGAGAACATTTTCCGAAGCGTCAACATCGCCTTGGTGAACGAAATGGCCTTACTTTGCGAAAGGATGGGCATTGACATCTGGGAAGTGATAGAAGCCGCTTCCACCAAGCCATTTGGCTTCATGCCTTTCTACCCAGGCCCTGGCGTAGGAGGGCATTGCATACCCGTTGACCCCTTCTATTTGGCTTGGAAAGCGCGGGAGTATGACTTCCACACCCGCTTTATAGAGCTGGCAGCCGAGGTGAACGAGGCCATGCCTTACCATGTGGTGGAGTTAGTGGATAAGGCCTTGGAAAGCCGCAGGAAAACCATTAAAGGCTCTGAAATCTTAGTCCTTGGGGTAGCATTCAAAAAGGATGTTGACGACCCGCGCAACTCCCCAGCCGAGCGAGTGATTGAGCTCCTCCTCAGGCAAGGGGCTAAAGTCAAATACAATGACCCGTTTATCCCTCGCTTTGAGGTTGGTGGCAATGTCTTCAATCGGGAGAAAGTGATTCTAAGTTCGTGCCCACTGGAGGAAGATACCATCCGCCAAGCCGATTGTGTCCTTATCCTTGCCGCCCACAGCCCTTACGACTTTAAGCGCATAGTTGAAGAAGCCCAGCTTGTAGTGGATACAGTTAACGCTACCGGGAAGCTCGGCCCAAGCCCTAAGGTCTTCCGCCTCGGAACCCCCATGAGAGGTGAAGTCTGATGGAGAAAAAGAAGAGGTCACCATTGTTTTCGGCTATTGCTTTGCTGTTCGCTTTCCTGATAACAGCCCTGGTGATAATTTTCCGGGATAAAATCCAGAACTTTGGGGCTTACGGCTACGGCGGGGTGTTAATTATAAGCTTTATGGGGAACGCCACAGTCCTCTTCCCTGTGCCTAGTCTGGCCATAGTCTTCGCCATGGGCAGCGCCCTAAACCCATTTCTGGTCGGCTTGGTAGCGGGAATTGGGGAGGCATTAGGGGAACTGAGTGGGTATTTAGCTGGCCTTGGAGGAAGGGCAATAATTGAAGATTCCAAAGCCTACGAGAAGGTTCAGAGGTGGATGAAGAAGTTCGGCTTTTGGCTTATCTTTGCCCTTTCCGCTATACCTAACCCTATCTTTGACTTAGCAGGTATAGCCGCCGGGACTTCCGGTTTCCCCTTATGGCGTTTCCTCCTTTCTTGCTGGCTGGGCAAGACTTTGAAGACAATTTTTATAGCTTTTGCCGGCTATTACTCAATCTCGGTCGTGGAGAAGCTGCTTTCTCGGTAGAATAGGCCGAAGGCGGCTCCGGCGACCACTAAAACATAGAAGCCTATAGGGGCCCAGATTAAAGGCACAAGGCAGCACAGAATCACGGTGACATAAGGCAGTAAGGAAAGCCATGAGCCTACGTAACCAAGGCCAATTGTTATCACCCAAGCTCCAAGGTAACCCCAGGGGTTAGCTTTTATGAGGTTCCACCACTCAGTTACCTCAAAGGCTGCTCCGAAGTGCCCCTTTGCGGCCAAGTTGGCAAGGGCCGCGGGCAGAGGGATTGAGCCTAATATTAAGAGGGCGAGACCTACGAAAAGCCCGATGAAGTAGAAAGCAAAGCCCAGCACGGGGGCGAGGGAGAATTTTTCCGTCTGGGTTTGGATAAGAATGGTGAAGAAATAGGCCATATACCCTCCGATAACCAAGGCGAGGCCTGGCAGTAGGTAAATCAAGGCAGCGACGAAGCCCCTTAGCCCATCGGCGGCGATTTTGCCCAAATTATCCCAAGCGGGCAAGGATGGCTCCTCCCCTTGTATTACCCTCCGCATTATTGCTATGACGTACCCGAGGACGAAGATGAAGGGTATTATGGGGATTATGTAATTGGCCAATAGGAGTGCGGAACCCAAGAGGAAGCGGTTTTGCCACCCAGGCTCTTTGAAGGGGAATTTTAAAAGGGCTTTTACATTTTCCAGCATTGTTCACCTCCGGCGGGTGCTTTTAGGATGCAAAAATTATACAGCAAAGCAAGGTGATTAGCAAAATTTGGGCCACAAATGTTGGCCCTCGCCGGGGACAATGCCCCCTTCCCGGCCTAACCCCCTGACCCCAAAGCGCTGGCAGACCCTAAGACCACGAGGGTGGGCAAACGGGGGTCCAGGGAGCCGCAGGCCCTCTGGCATGGAGTCTTGGGGATGTGTCCTGTTTACGCCGACTGAAGTCAGCCTCTTTGAAAAAGGTCGGCCTGCGCCGACCTTGATTAAACTGGGGGTGGAGGGAGCGCAGCCCCCTCCCAGGGGGCATGGGGGATGTGCCCCCAAGAACTAAAGAGAAGGGGCGAGTAGCTAACTTTTACCATCCGGCCACGAGTGGGACCCAAAACGCTGGCAAACCCTCAGCCCACGAGGGTGGGAAACGGGGGGTCCAGGGGGGCGAAGCCCCCATGGCGAGGGGTCTGGGGGGTGCCCCCCACAATTTCAAAAGAGGGAACGAGTCGCTCACATTAGCAACCCTGCCACGAGTGGAACCCAAAACGCTGGCAAACCCCAAGCCCACGGGGGTGGGAAAATGGGGGGTCCAGGGGGCTTGCCCCCTGGCGGGGGTTGGGGGGTGCCCCCCCACAAATTCAAAAGAGGGAACGAGTCGCCCACATTAGCAACCCCGCCACGAGTGGGACCCAAAACGCTGGCAAACCCAAAGCCAACGGGGGTGGGAAAAAGGGGGTCCAGGGGGGCGAAGCCCCTCTGGCGGGGGGTTTGGGGGATGTGCCCCCAGAGTTTTAAAAGAGGGGGCAAGTTACCCACATTAGCACCCCCACCACGAGTGGGACCCAAAACCCTGGCGAACCATCAGCAAACGGGGGTGGGTAAAAAATGTTCTGGTACCCACCCCACGCACCACGCCCATCGCTATTGCTTTGAAGATAACTTTGGGTTATAATTTAACCACCACAGATTGGACTGGGAGGTTGGGTAGGATGGTTAGCAAGAAGGATTTCCGCAAAGTGAGAGAATTTGTCTGGGAAATCCCTAAAACCTTTAGGTCGGACATGCGCGTTCCGGCCAGGATATATGCCGATGATGAACTCCTGGAGGCTGCTTTCAGGGATAAATCCATTGAACAACTTGTAAACACCACTACCCTGCCGGGAGTGGTTGGCTACACCCTCGCTATGCCCGATATCCATGAAGGGTATGGCCCACCAATAGGCGGAGTTATAGCCACCGAAAGGCCCTCAGGCATAATCTCCCCCGGAGCTACAGGCTACGATATAAATTGCGGTGTCCGCCTTCTGGCCTCCAACATAATGGCTGAAGAAATAAAACCCCACTTAGAAACCCTGGTAAGAGCCCTCTTCCACAACGTCCCCAGCGGGGTCGGCAAAGGGGGAGATATAAAACTTAGCGATGCGGAAATGGACAAAGTCCTTAAAGAAGGAGCTGCCTGGGCTGTAAAACAAGGCTATGGCTCCAAAGAGGACCTTGAACATACCGAAGAAGGCGGCTCTATGCCTGGGGCCGACCCCTCCAAAGTAAGCCGCAGGGCTAAAGAAAGGGGACGGGACCAACTCGGAACACTTGGCTCCGGAAACCACTTCATTGAAGTAGCTGTGGTAGATGAAATTTACGACGAGGAAGTAGCCAAAGCCTTCGGCCTGTTTGAAGGGCAACTGGCTGTTTGGATTCACTCCGGTTCAAGGGGGCTGGGCCACCAAGTTTGCTCCGACTACGTGGAAAGCTTCCAGGAAGCGGTGCGAAAGTACGGTATAAAGCTGCCCGATAGAGAACTGGTGAGTGCCCCATTTGATACCCCTGAAGGGCAAGCCTATTTTGGAGCGATGGTGGCTGCCGCTAACTACGCCTGGGCCAACCGCCAAATCCTGGCTCACAGGGTGCGCAAAGTCTTTGAGCAAGTGCTGGCGGGCAAAGTTAAAGATACCACCCTCCGCCAAGTCTACGATGTAGCCCACAACATTGTTAAGCTTGAAGAGCATGTAGTTGGGGGCAAGACCATAAAGGTTCTGGTGCACAGGAAAGGGGCTACGAGAGCCTTTGGCCCTGGGCATCCGGCCGTCCCCGAAGCTTACCGAAGCGTAGGCCAGCCTGTTCTAATCCCAGGCGATATGGGTACCGCTTCCTACGTACTGGTAGGCACCCAGAAGGCTATGGAAGAAACCTTCGGCACTACAGCCCATGGCGCTGGCAGGGTTATGAGCAGAGCCCAGGCTAAGAAGCAAATTAGAGGCCGCGAATTGATTGATAGGCTTAGGGCCGAAGGCATAATTGTAATGGGCGGGAGCATGGAAGGCCTGGCTGAGGAAGCCCCGGATGCTTACAAAGATGTGGATAGGGTCGTGCACGTAGTCCACTTAGCTGGGATTTCCCGCAAAGTAGCGAGACTGCGCCCACTGGGGGTTATCAAAGGTTAAAAATTCCCCTGGGCACGGCTTATACAACCAGGCAAACCCCCTAACTTTATAGCATCCTTGCTAAGGAGGGGAAATGAATGTCTTTGAAGAACTAAAGTGGCGCGGGATGATTTATGACTCAACCCCTGGGGTTGAAGAAGTCCTTGCTTCCCAAAAGGTTGCCGGTTACATCGGTTTTGACCCGACAGCCCCCAGCCTCCAGATAGGTAACCTCTTTGCCGTTATGGCTCTCGTGCACCTACAGCGCTACGGCCACACACCAATCGTGGTTGTAGGCGGAGGGACTGCGCTCATAGGCGACCCCAGCGGGAAAGATAAAGAGCGCCCCCTTCTGGCCAAGGAGGAAATAGAAGCCCATAAACAGCGCTTCAGGGAGCAATTTAAGCGCTTCCTTGACTTTGAGACTAAATCCAACCCCGCAATCATGGTAGATAATGCCGAATGGCTTGTGCCTTTGAACCTGATTGACTTTCTGCGGGACATCGGCAAGCATTTTACGGTAAATTACATGCTGACCAAGGAATCTGTTCGCCGGCGGCTGGAGCAAGAAGAAGGCATTTCCTATTCCGAGTTCAGCTACATGCTGCTCCAAGCTTACGATTTCTTAGTGCTGTACGACCGCTATGGGTGCGTTTTGCAAATGGGCGGAAGCGACCAATGGGGAAACATCACCGCCGGGATTGAATTAATCCGGAGATTGAGGGGAGGCAAAGCTTACGGGCTTGTCCTTCCCTTAATCACTACCGCTTCAGGGGTCAAGTTCGGCAAGACCGAAGCAGGCACCATCTGGCTTGACCCCGCGCTTACTTCCCCTTACAAGTTTTACCAATTCTGGTTCAACACCGACGATCGGGATGTAATACGCTACCTCAAATTCTTTACCCTCCTTCCGCGGGAAAAGATTGAGGAGCTGGAACAAGAAGTGGCTTCTTCTCCGGAAAAGAGGGAAGCCCAAAGGACCCTTGCCCGCGAAGTAACCCGCATGGTCCATGGAGAGACGGCTCTTTCCAGGGCAGAGAGAGCCTCCAGAATTCTGTTCGGCGAGGAGATTAAAGACGTTACAGCTCAGGAAATAGAGGAAATTTTTGGGGATGTGCCTTCCACCGAAGTGGGTGAGGGCGAACTAACGGGGGAAGGCATACTTGTAACCGAACTCTTAGTCAAATGCGGCCTGGCTTCCTCCCGAAGCGATGGGCGTAGGCTCATTCAAGGCGGAGGAATTTACCTCAACAATGTGCGGGTGACAGATATTGAGCAAAGGGTGAACATAGAGCAGGCTATTGAGGGCAAGTTCTTAGTGCTTAGAAAAGGGCGCAAAGATTACCACTTGGTTAGGATTGTCCGCTAAAGTGGTTTACTTTAACCTTAGCGGGGGGCTTGCGCCCCCTGGACCCCCCTTGCCCACCCCCGTGGGCTTGGGGTTTGCCAGCGTTTTGGGCCTCACTCGTGGCAGGGTTGCAGGGGTTGGCAACTCGCCCCCTCCTTTGGTTTTTGGGGGCACATCCCCCAGACCCCTTGCCAGGGGGCTTCGCCCCCCTGGACCCCCCTTGCCCACCCCCGTTGGCTGGGGATTTGCCTGGGTTTTTGGTCCCACTCGTGGCGGGGTTGCAGGGGTTGGCAACTCGCCCCCTCCTTTGGCTTTTGGGGGCACATCCCCCAGACCCCTTGCCAGGGGGCTTGCGCCCCCTGGACCCCCCTTGCCCACCCCCGTGGGCTTGGGGTTTGCCAGCGTTTTGGGTCCCACTCGTGGCAGGGTTGCTAATGTGAGCGACTCGTTCCCTCTTTTGAAATTGTGGGGGGCACCCCCCAGACCCCCCGCCATGGGGGCTTCGCCCCCCTGGACCCCCCGTTTGCCCACCCCCGTTAGCTGATGGTTTGCCAGGGTTTTGGGTCCCACTCGTGGCGGGGTTGCAGGGGTTGGCAACTCGCCCCCTCCTTTGGTTTTTGGGGGCACATCCCCCAAACCCCCTGCCAGGGGCTGTGCCCCCTGGACCCCCGCCTCGGCCCCACTCGGGGCGAGTTTGTCCTCTACCTGAAACAGGGAATGGAGTCAGGGGAGACATTTCGTTTCTTGCAGGATTACACGGCGAAATTGGAGGTCATCCCAGATTAGGTCGTCGTGCTGCCAAGGGGGTATGCGCTTGGTGATCTTTACCGCTATCTCGTTGCGGCCTTCTCTGAGTATGCCAGGGGCTATTTCCACAGGGAAGTTCACCCATACCCCTTCCCAGACTTCGGCTGGGAGAGTGGCCACTTCCCTTCCATTCAGAAATAGCTTGTTCCCTTGCTCGTTGCTCTGCATTAGCTCCAAGGTCAAGAGCCAGCATTTTCCCTCAGGCTTGCGGACGTAGAAAGCCCATTCCCAAAAGGGACTCGGATTGCGCAAAAGGTAAAGGGGTTCCCAAGGGTATGGGTATTCGCTGTCCCCAAGGTGCACGGTTTGGTCATGGGCAAGGATTGTGATGCGCTGAGGCGATTGGGGTTCCGGGAGAGGGTCACGACGAATGTAGGGGGAGGTGCGGGCTAAGGTTCTGAGAGCTTCCCAGGCCGGCTTCGGAGAGCCATCAGGGTTTAGGAGGTTGAAGCCGCGGTAAGCCAGCTCAACCTCTCCGTAACTTAAGTGCCAAACGGCCATCATCCCGACCCACGGCCAGCAAGAAGCAGCCATTTTTACCGCTTCTACCAAGTAACTGGCTTGCTCCTCAAGGCTGACTTCAGTCCAAGCCCAGACACCATAGCCTTCCGTTGTCCAGCCGAACTCCGTAATCCAGACCTCTTTATCGCTATCCCCGTAAGCGACCATGATTTCCCGCAGGTCTTCAAGCCTGGCCATGTTGAGGCCATCGTGAGCACCGCGGGGGTCATCTGGAGGGTAGGCGAAGCCGTAAGGGTGAGCCCCCAAAACGTCAAAGTAACCGGCAGCGCCAGCTTCGTAAAGTTGCTTGAGGTATAAGCGGTCATCCATAGCTTTGGTGCTTTTTTCATTTGTAGGAGCAAGGCCTGCGCTCACAATTGTGGCTTTCGGGTCTGTTTCCCTTATCGCCTGGGCAGCAGCTTTAAGGAGAGAGGCATACTCTGCGGGATCGGGCGGGAGGTTGCCCCATTCTTGGGCAAGGTTTGGCTCGTTCCAGATGATGTAAGCTTTGACCCGACCCCTGTAGCGCGCCGAAAGTTTGCGTAAGAAGTCGGCATATAGGGTAGGCTCCTTAGGTGGAGAGTTGGGATAAGGGGTAAGGGAAGCCCAGGCCGGAGGGTGGTCAACCCTGAAGACAGGGTTAAGCCGATAGTATTCCATGGCTTGGAGGGCGAGGTCCAACCCGGCCCAGTTGTATCGGCCAGGATAGGGCTCAATGTCGCGCCAAAGGACAGGGTAAATGACCCAAGTGGCCCCCAATTCTTGAGCTTTCTTGAGAGTATAGTCGCGGGCATCCAGAACGTGGACGCCGAAGCGGATTTTCCCCGAAGAAGGTGGGGCGGGCAAATTCAGGGCTATAGCTATTAAGAGGAAAGCAAGCAATCTCCTCATCTTTGGGCCGACCTATAAATTCCATCCGGAGTGCGGACGAAGATTGTCCCCCTTGGGCTTATGAGCACTTGTCTAACCTCAAGCGGCAACCCATCCGCGATGAATTCCCAGGTATTTCCCCCATCTCGGCTACGAAATAGGCCTGAGTATCTTGTCCCAATGTAGATGACATCGGGGTTTCGGGGGTCAAATGCTATGGCCGAGACGGTTACGTCCTGGAAGCCGGCGGTTTGCCAGGTTAAGCCGTAATCGTGGCTTATGTATAGGCCTCTTGTAGCCCCAACATAGATTTGGCCGGCCTTGGTAGGGTGAAAAGCCACGGTCAGAATGCTTTGACCCTGAAATGGTCCAGGCATTATTTCCCAGGAATCGCCCCGATTGCGGGTGATGTAGAGGTTTTCGGTAGCTCCGGCCAGGAGCGTTCCGGGGTTGTTATAGTCATAGGCCAAGCATAGGACTTCATCGCTCAGTTTCATCCCTTCCCATATGCTCTTGAAAGTTCGGCCGCCGTCAGAGCTACGGTAAAGGCGGTCATAAGATATGCGGGCGTAGAAATAGTCGGGATTGTAGGGGTCTATGAGTAAGAAAGGGATGCTTAAACCGGCCAGGGAAGGGCTTATCGGCTCCCACTTTCCCCCCATCCATACCCCGTGCCCTATAACTCCGATGTAAAAGGTTTCGGGGTCATGGGGGTGAAAAGCAATGCTTTGAACTCCCCAGCCTTCCAAAAGTGGGGTCCAGTTTTCGCCTTCATCAGAGGACACGTATAGGCCTTTACCGGTCATGGCATAAAGGGCATTGCCCTGGGGCGAGAGGGCTATCCCTAAGATGAGGGGGCCTCCAGGACCGCTCTTAACCTCCTCCCAAGTCGCAGTTTTGCCGCTAACTTTGAACAGGCCTTGGATACCACCGGCATATAAGCCTGAGGGTCCTTCGGCAAGGGTGAAAATGGAAGCAGTAGGGGGAAAACCTTCAAGCTTCTCCCACGAATTTCCCCCATCTTGGCTCCTGTAAACACCAAAGCGGCCGAGCGCAGGGTTTGCTTCTTGCTCTCCGGCGTATAAAGAGCCGTCGGAAGAAAAGAGGAGAGCAGTGGGGACAGAGAAAGGAGAAGGGAGTTTCTCCCAGGTTTCGCCTCCGTCTTTAGATAAAAACAGCCCTTCTTTGGCCCCGGCGAAGATTTCGTATGGTTTAGAAGGGTTTGCAGCTAAGGCGTAAACATGGCGTGCTCCCGATTTTCCAGAAACATTGTGCCAGCTTAAGCCTCCATCCTCGGTCTTCCATATTCCTTGGCCGGCAGTTCCAGCTAAGAGGGTAAAGGGGTGAGAGGGGTGGGGAAGAAGGGTGAGGGCAGTGGCCTTTAGAGGAGAAAGGGGTTCCCACTGCTCGCCCCTCAGGCGGTGGATTGGTGCTTCGTCGGGGGAGGCGTAAAGCGTGCCATCGGAAGAAAAAGCCAAAGCATAGATTCGGGCAATGGGTAGCCCTACCCCCACTTGGCGGCAGGAAGGAGGCGAGGCCTCGCACCGCACCACTCCTTCCGAAGTCCCAACGTAGATGGCCTTTGGGTTTGACGGGTCAGGTTTGAGGGAAAAAGTTGGCCCAGGCGGGATTCCTTCTTTCACTGGCTGCCAACTCTGTCCGCCATCGGGGGAGAAGTAAAGGCCGGGGTCGGAGTAGACGGCCGCCCACAAGCCTGAGGAATTTTCGGCCACGGAAAGGACGAAAACCTGGGGTTTGAGGCCGTGGTGGACCGGCTTCCATGGCCCTGGGGGGGAGCAAGCTAAGAGGATCAAGGGGATAAAAAACAAGGGTTGGCAGGCTATAAGCTGCCAACCCTTCAAGCGGAGAGGGTGGGATTCGAACCCACGAGGCGCCGTTTTAGACGCCCACGCGATTTCCAGTCGCGCCGATTCGTCCACTCTCGCACCTCTCCACCGCTATTTAAATTATACAGCCTCGCAACCTATCCGTCAAGATTGCGTGAATCTATCCAGGGCTTCTCAACGCACTAACAATTGTACAGCCAAGCAAGGCCTCGGTCTGGGCGAGCCGACGCCGCCCTGCGTCCATCAGGTATGTACCGGAAACCCTGTAAGCGAATGACATTTATCGCCGCACACCTAATAGCATGAAGAGGACGAC
>Ga0080004_1058443_pt1 | contig 56952 bp, 56 predicted proteins | sample WasSprMetagenome_FD_69207 | JGI IMG/M metagenome (GOLD analysis project Ga0080004, IMG submission 69207) | Sulfidic aquatic microbial communities from Washburn Spring, Yellowstone National Park, USA - WS (SPADES assembly) (version 2) | ecosystem: Environmental > Aquatic > Thermal springs > Hot...
GCGTAGGCGGGCACGGCCACCGCCGCCGTTACCCCCGGCACCACCTCGAAGGGCACCCCGGCCGCGGCCAGGGCTTCCGCCTCTTCGCCCCCCCGGCCGAAGACGAAGGGGTCGCCCCCCTTGAGCCGCACCACCGTGGCGCCCGCGCGCGCCCGCGCCACCAACAACGCGTTAATCTCCTCCTGGGTCAGGGTGTGCCCCTCCGGCGACTTCCCGGCATAAACAAGCTCCGCCCCTGCAGGGGCAAAATTCAGTATCGACGGGGACACCAGCCGGTCGTAGACCACCACGTCGGCCCGGGCCAGGCAATCCCGCCCTTTGAGCGTCAGCAGGCCGGGGTCCCCCGGGCCGGCGCCCACCAGATAAACCCTGCCCCTCACCATCCGCGCTCCCTGACTTCCTGCAAAATCTCTTCTCCGCCGCGGGCCAGCAGTTCCTCGGCCAGCCTGATCCCCAGCCCTTCCGGGTCCCCGCAAGAACCGGTCAGGGAGGCCCGCAGCAGGCGCCGGCCGTCGGGGGTGGCCACCAGGCCTGCGAGTGACAAAACGTCACCCTCCACCCGCCCGAGGGCCGCGATGGGCACCTGGCAGCCGCCGCCCAGGCGCCTCAGGAAGCTCCGCTCGGACCTCACCGCGGTCTCGGTGGCGGGATCGTTGAGGGTGGCCACCATTTCACGCATCCTTTCGTCGCCCGCGCGGATTTCCACGCCGATGGCCCCCTGGCCCACCGCGGGCAGACAGACCTCAAACGGTAGCATCTCGGTAATCCTGTTCTCCAGCCCCAGCCGCCGCAGCCCGGCCCAGGCCAGCACCAGGGCGTCCAGGTTTTCGGTCTGGAGTTTGGCGAGCCTGGTGGGCACGTTGCCCCGTACCGGCACCACCCGCAGGTCCGGCCGGTGGTGCAGCAGCTGGGCCGTGCGCCGCAGGCTGCTGGTGCCTACCCGGGCGCCCGGCGGCAGGGCCTCCAGGGTCCGCCCGTCCCGCGACACCAGGGCGTCGCCCGGAAACTCCCGCGGGCACACCGCGGCCAGGGTCAGACCGTCCGGCAGACCGGTGGGCAGGTCCTTCATGCTGTGCACCGCCAGGTCTATCTCCCCGGCCAGCAGGGCCTGCTCCAGTTCCTTCGTAAACAGGCCCTTGTCGCCGATCCTGGCCAGGGCCACGTCCAGCAGTTTGTCGCCCTTGGTCTTGATGGTGCGTATCCGGCAGCTCAGGCCGGGCCACAGTTCCCGCAGGCGGTCCAGCACCCACTGCGCCTGCCACAGGGCCAGCTGACTACCCCTGGTGCCGACGACAATTTCCCCGGACACCCTGGTCCATCTCCCGTGCGTCCCTTCCCGCGTCCAGTTCAAAGAGTTCGTGGACCGCCTCCACCAGAGCCCTGGCGTCGGCCCCCGCCGCCTTCTCTTTGAGGCGCCGTACCGGGCGGTCGAGCAGTTTGTTCACGATGCCGTGGGCCAGGGCCCGGATGACGTTGGCCTCGCGCTCGGAGGGGTTCCCCAGGCGGTTCAGGGCCCGCCGCACTTCGCTTTCCTTGATCTCGTCGGCCCACCGCCTGAGGGCCGTGATGGTGGGCACCACCGCCAGGGTCCTGTACCAGGCCATGAAGCGGGCCGCTTCCTCTTCCACGATGCTCTCCCCGGCCGCGGCGGCCCGCCGGCGCACCGCCAGGTTGTGGTCCACCACCTTGTGCAGGTCGTCGATGTCGTACAGCACCACCCCGGGCAGGTTCCTGACCTCGGGGTCGATATCCCGCGGTACGGCGATGTCGATCAGGAAAATGGGGGCCCCGCCCCGTAGCGCCACGGCGCGGGCCATTTCCGGGTAGCGGATGACGTAGTGGGTGGCCGCCGTGCCGCTGATGACGATGTCCGCGCGGGGCAGGTAGTCGAGCAGCACGTCGAACCGCACCGCCGTACCACCGAAACGCTCCGCCAGCTCGCAGGCCCGGTCGAAGGACCGGTTGGATACAATGACCCCGGCCACGCCGTTCTCCACCAGGTAGCGGGCCGTGAGCTCGCCCATCTTGCCGGCCCCGACGATGAGTACCAGGCGCCCCTCCAGGCCCCCCAGGATCTTCTTGGCCAGTTCCACGGCGGCGTAGCTCACGGACACCGGGTGCTGGTCGATGCCCGTTTCGGTGCGCACCCGCTTGCCGGCGCCGATGGCGTGGCGGCAAAGGGTGTTGAGAATCGGGTCCGTGGCGCCACCATCGCAGGCCACCTGATAGGCCCGCCGCACTTGACCCAAAATCTGGGTTTCGCCCAGGATCATGGAGTCCAGCCCGGCGGCCACCCGGAAGAGGTGGCGCACGGCGTCGTTTCCGTGGAGGATGTAGAGGTACCTTTTCAAAAGGGGCACTTCCAGGCCGGCCCGCGCCGCGAGCAACTGCAGCAGTGAGCGCAGGCCTTCCTCTCTGGCCGTCAGGCTGGCGTAGACCTCGGTGCGGTTGCAGGTGGAAAGGAGCAGGCACCCCGCCACACCCGGTTGCCGCCGCAGGTCCTCCAGCCACTCTGGCAGGGCTGAGTCCGGAACGGCCAGCCTTTCCCGCACCTCAACCGCCGCCGTGCGATGGTTAAGACCCACCGCCACTATGTGCACCCGGCATCAACTCCTCCAGCACGTCCCACCGTTTTTCCCGCAGCGCCGCAAGGACGCGTTCCGCAATCTCTTCCCGCCGCGCGGGGTCCCCGCGCAGGGCCTTCCTCAATCTTCCCAGCAACTCGGGGAGTTCCGCGTATTCCGGCCCGTATCTGGCGGCCAGTTCGTCGCGCAAAAGCCGCGCCAGGAGCGGGCTCTTACCCTCCGTAGAGACGGCGATGACAAGCGCCCCCCGCCTGAGGACCGCCGGCACGACGAAATTGCCGGCCTCCGGTGCGTTAACCACGTTTACCAGGATGCGCCGCGCCCGGCACTCGCGGGCGATGCGCGCATTCAGGCCCGGGGAGGCAGTGGCGGCCACCACCAGCAGCACCCCGGCCAGGTCCCCCGGCCGGTAGCCCCGCCGCACGTAAAGGATGCGCCCTTCCCGCGCCAGCCCTGCCAGGGCCTCGTTGAGGGTCGGGCTGACCACCCGTACCGAGGCCCCGGCGGCCAGCAGGGCGCGCACCTTGCGCTCGGCCACCGCCCCTCCTCCCACCACCAGGCACGGCTGACCTTCGAGTCTCAAGAATACGGGATACAAGGGCGAGCCCCTCCGGCCCATTAGTCTTCCCGCGGAGCGCCGGCTTCACCGGTCCTGCCCGCCCGCGGCCCACTTCGCGGGGCGCGTGGTGGCAAATGGCTTCGGGGCACTCCAGAAGCGCTAGAACCTCCGTGCGGGGACGGCCTCGGCCACCTCGTACAGGATGGCCCGGGCGGACACGTCCGGCAGCCGCCGCAATTCGGCCTTGGCCCTCGCCACGAAGCGCTGCGCCATCTGCCGCGCGTAATCCAGTCCCCCGCTTTCCCGGGTCAGGGCAATGGCCTCCTCCAGTTCTTCAGGCGTCTTGTCCCTTTTGAGCAGCAATTCCCGCAACCGTTCGGGATGCCTGGTCCGGCTCAGGGCATAAATTACCGGCAGAGTGATGATTCCCTGCCGCAGGTCCCCACCAACGGGTTTGCCGAGTTGCCGTTGCTCGGCGGCCAGGTCCAGCACGTCGTCCGTAATCTGGAAGGCCATCCCGATACGGTAGCCGTATCGGAACAGTGCCAGGTAGACAGACCTGGGGGCGCCGCACACGTAGGCCCCCAGATCGCAGCTGGCCGCAATTAATAAGGCCGTCTTGCAACGGATGCGGTAGAGGTAGTTCCTGACCGTCTGGGAAAGGTCGAAGGCCGTACAAATCTGCTGGAGCTCCGCAAGGCACATGCGCATGCTGGTCTCGGCCAGCACCCGGCACACCCGCCTGTCCCGATAGCCGGCGATCAATCCCAGGGAGCGCCCGAACAAGTAATTTCCCGCGTAGGTGGAAAACCGGTTGCCGCGAGTGGCCTTTAGCGTGGGAATCCCGCGCCGTACCTCGGCGGCATCCACCACGTCGTCGTGGATAAGGGTGGCCATATGCACGAGTTCGAGGGCCACGGCCAGGGGTAGTACCCTGGAAAGGCTGAAGTCGCAGAATCTGCCGCCGAGGAGGGCCAGCGCCGGTCGTAGCCTCTTGCCCCCGGCCCGTAAGAGATGGATGGCCGCATCGGTGAGCATTCCGTCGGGCGATTGCAGTACCCTGCCTATTTCCTCCTCGACCGCCCGCAAATCGCCCTCGATTTCCGCAAAAATCTCGCGCATGCCGCCATCCACCCGTCGCCAACGCACCCTTTTTCGCCGACCAACCAGCGGTTAAATGATTTCGGCAGTAGGACCGAAAATCCTGCTTGCGTTGACGCCGGCCGGACCCCTGGCTTATAATATACGCGACGCTTTTACGGGAGCGGATGGGTCCTGGTGGGCCTCCCGGTCTTCAAAACCGGCCGCCGGGCTCATAAAGGTCCGGGGTGGGTTCGATTCCCACACGCTCCCGCCACGCGCGGACACAGGGGATCAGGGGCGTAGAGGTCTCCCGTCGCCAGAAAGGCACGGGCGAAGCAGCCGCCCCGGCACCTGTTCCGCTCCGGGCAGCTGATGCACGGCCCGGACCGGGGCGGACGTGCCAGGGCCCGCACCACCTCGCTTTTCTGCTGTTTCTCCCAGGCCGGTATCAAACCCCCGCGCACGTTCCCCAGGGAAAGGTCCAGCACGTCGCACAGCAGGACCTCGCCGTTGGGAGCGATGTCCATCTCGGCCCCGGCGCTCCGGCACGCAAAGAAGCGCACGCGGGGCGAACGCGTGACCAGTCCGGCGAAGGGCACGCACCACAGGGAAACGGGAAAGCCCAGTTCCTCGGCCGACCCCTCGACCCCTTCCAGTACCTCTACCATTTCGGGGGTCCCCAGGACCAGCTCCGCCGTGGCCCTTCCGGCCGGCATCACGGGAATAAGGCAGGCCCCGGCCGCCCCCAGTTCACGGACCAGGCCAACAAAGGCCGGTGCCTCCCTGTAGTTAGCCCGGCCCACGGCGAACACCGCAGAGAACCTGATGCCGCGCCGGGTCATCATCCGTGCGGCCGCCAGCACCTTTTCCCAGGTGCCCGGCCCGCGGATGCTCTCGTGGGTTTCCCGGCACACCCCGTCGACGCTGAGAAAGACGTGGACCCGGCAGGCGGCCAGTTCGGCCAGCAATGCCTCGGTCAGCAGGGTGCCGTTGGTTACGAGGCCCACGCTCATGCCCGAGGCGGAGGCCGCACGGACGAGTTGCGGGAGGTCCGGACGAAGCGATACCTCGCCCCCCGAAAGTCCGAGGTACCTTACCCCGACGGCAGCCGCCTCCCGTATCAGACCGAGGGCTTCTGCGGTGCCGAGTTCCGCGCCCCACTTCGAAAAACGGGCCGCGTAGCACCAGGGACATTTGAGATTGCACCGAGCCGTCAACAGCCAGATAATGGTTTTGGGGCCACGAAGCGATTTCCTTGCCTCAGCCTCACCTTCCATCGCCGCCGTATTACCTCCCGATACGCCGGGCCGCCTTCCTTGCGGAGGTTTATCCGGCCTCCCGGGCCAGGCGCAAGATCGAAGCGGCAAGTACCGCCGCCCCGAAGCCGTTGTCGATATTGACGACCGCCACGCCGGGGGCGCAGGAGTTGAGCATGGTAAGGAGCGCCGCCAGGCCGCCGAAACTGGCACCGTAGCCCACGCTGGTGGGAACCGCGATGACCGGCCGGTCCACCAGGCCGCCCACCACACTGGGCAGGGCCCCGTCCATTCCCGCCACCACCACGAACACCCGGCCTTCCCGCAGCACCTCCGGGTGGTCCAGCAACCGGTGCATCCCGGCCACGCCCACGTCGTACAGGCGCACTATGCGACAGCCCAGAAACTCCGCCGTCACCCCGGCCTCTTCGGCCACGGGGATGTCGGCCGTGCCGGCGGTAATGAGGGCCACGGGTCCCAGGGTCGGTGGCGCCGGCTCGCGGCACAAGGTGATCACGCGCGCCGCCTCGTGGTACCGCACGGCGGGCAGTTGCTCGCGCACGACCGCGAAGGTCTCGGGAGTCGCCCGCGTGGCCAGGACGTTGGCGTGCTTTTCGGCCAGGGAGCACATGATGGTGGCCACCTGCGCGGGGGTCTTACCCTGGCAGAAGACCACCTCGGGGAGGCCCTGGCGCAGGGCGCGGTGGTGGTCGACCTTAGCGAAACCCAGGTCCCGGTACGGCAGGAAGCTGAGCTCTGCAAGGGCCTGCTCTACGGTCAGCCCTCGGTCCCTGACTGCGGACAGGAGGCGGACCAGCCTGTCCCGGTCCACCCGCACACCTCCCCGCCTAGCAGTTCGTTCATGCTGCCGGACCGGTATCCCGTCAGGTCGAGGGTCACATAGGTGAAGCCCAGCCGCCTCAACCCTGCGGTCAAAAGTTCCCTCGGTCCGGAAGCCACCACGTCCCTGAAGAGGTCCGGGGGTACCTCGATGCGCGCACAAACCCCGTGGTGGCGCACACGGCAGGGAGTCAGACCCAGCCGCTTCAGCAGTTGCTCCGCCGCCTCCACCTGGGCCAGGGTTGCGGTGGTAATTGACGTGCCGTAGGGAATGCGGGTGGCCAGGCAGGCTCCGGGCGGGCGGTCCCAGTTGGGGAGCCCGCGGCGCCGGGCGAGCATCCTGATCTCCGCCTTGGTGAGGCCCACCTCCAGGAAGGGGCTCCTCACTCCCAGCTCACGGGCGGCCTCCAGCCCGGGACGGAAGTCGTGGCGGTCGTCCAGGTTGGCGCCGTCGGCCACGTAATGGTAGCCCGAGGCCGTAGCCAGGGCCAGAAGCCTGGCATAGCGGTGGCGCTTGCAGTGGTAGCAACGGTCCGGTCCGTTGGCCGCGAAGGCCCCCTCATGGAGCTCGGAGGTAAGTACCGGCACGACCCACCAGTCCATGCGGCGTGCAAGTTCCAGGGCCGCCGCCAACTCATCGGCCGGAACAAGGGCTGAAACCGCCATCACGCCCAGCACATTGTCTCCCAGTTCTTCGGTGGCCAGATGCAACAGGAGGCTGCTGTCCACGCCCCCCGAGTAGGCCACGATCAGGCGGCCCATCTCTTTCAGGAGGAGGCGCAGACGGTGCAGCTTGTTTTCGGTGTCTTCCGGCAGCCTAGGCATGCCGCATCCCCCCGCCCGCGCGCTGTTTCCTGGACCTTGCCGCCCGGCGCTCCGCAAGGGCGGGCCTCTCCGGGCGCTCCGCGAAGCCCCGGGGGTGCTGCCGGTGCCAGGTCCAGGCCGTGGCAATGATGTCCTCCAGCCGCTCGTAGCGGGGATACCATCCCAGTTCCCTTTTGATGCGCGCCGCGTCAGCCACCAGGACGGGCGGGTCCCCGGGCCGCCGCGGGCCGACGCGGACCGGGATCTCACACCCCGTTACCTCCTGCGCGGCGGCGATGACCTCGCGCACCGAATACCCCCGGCCTATTCCCAGGTTGTAGGCCGTGCAGGGCATGCCGGCCAGCAGGCCTTCCAGGGCCAGGACGTGGGCCTCGGCCAGGTCCTGCACGTGGATGTAATCCCTCACCGCCGTGCCGTCGGGCGTGGGGTAGTCGTTCCCGTAGACCACCACAGCCTCGCGCTGGCCCAGGGCCGTCTGGAGGACCACCGGTATCAGGTGGGTTTCCGGCCGGTGGTCCTCCCCCAGGTCCCCGTCGGGGTGGGCCCCGGCGGCGTTGAAATACCTGAGGGCCATCCAGCGCAACCCGTAGGCAGCCTCGTAACGCCGCAGCACCGTCTCCAGAAAAGCCTTGGAGTCGCCGTAAGGGTTGGTTGGCCGCAGCGGGTGTTCCTCGGGAATGGGTACCACTTCGGGCTCACCGTAAACCGCTGCCGTGGAAGACAGCACGAAGTATCGCACACCGTTGTCCAGCATGGCCCCCAGCAGGGCCAGCCCTCCGCCCACGTTCCGTTCGAAGTACCGGCGCGGGTTCTCCATGGACTCTCCCACCAGGCTGAGGGCCGCAAAATGCAACACGGCCTGTACATCATACTCCCGCAGGGCGGCACTCACCCGCGGCGCGTCGCCCACGTCCCCGATCACCAGGGGTACGTCCGGCGGCACGGCGCAAGAATGGCCCGTGGACAGGTCGTCGTACACCACCACGTCCCAACCGCGTTCTTTAAGCATCCTGACGGTATGGCTGCCGATGTAGCCGGCCCCCCCGGTAACCATCAGCCGCATTCCCGACATTCCACCTCTCTTCTGGCTAAGGCCAGGGCCTGCTCCCTGGTGGCGACCTCGCCCGCAACCTGGGCTTCTTCTATGCGCCGGAGCAACCGGCCCAGGAGGGGAGAAGGCGGCAACCCCAGTGCCTCCTGCAGGTCGTGTCCGGTGACCAGGCGGGGCAGACGCCGGCGCTCACCAAGGAAATACTCTGCCAGCATTTCCAGGATAAAGGATTGATACTCAACCAATTCCTGCCACCGGCCCGCGGCCGCGTGGGTGGCCCCCACGTCCGCCAGGGAAAGCAGCAGCAGGTCCGGCGTGTTCTCTCCGAGATGCCGGAAAAAGCGATGGAGGGTTATTCTCTCGACAGGCCTGTGAAGATAGAGGAACAGCGGGTACATGTGGGCGTACACGAGCCGCCTGAGGTAGGCGTGCTCGCGCCGCGCCCACGCCAGCCGTCGCGCCACCTGGTCTATATACCCCAGCCCGGCCCTTTCGTGGCCGCGGAAGGAGATGTGCCCGTCCGGCGCCCTGAACCCGCCGGCGGCCTTGCCCGCGTCGTGCAGGAGGGCCGCCAGTTTCAGCAGCGCGCGACGGGGGCGGTCCCCGGCCAGGGGCCGGTCCAAGTGTTCGATAACCGCCGGACCCCAGGGGAAAAGTAACGTACCCCCGGCCAGATGGGACAGGACCAGCTCGAGACAGGCCAGGGTGCGGCGGCAGTGGTGCCAGACCGGTTCCACGTGGTAGCGGTCCTGTTCCACCTGCCGCAGGGCCGCCACAAAGGGAAACAGTTGGTCCAGCGCCCCGCTCTCGTCCAGCAACTCCACGCCCGCTACGGCGCAAGGATGGGCCAGCATCTGGGTCAGTTCGGCCCAGATCCTTTCGCCGGCCACTTCCTGTAACCCCTGGACTCCCTCGCCCATTAACCGGCGGGTGGCAGGGTCGGGCCGCAAGTGCAGCTGCACGGCCAGCCGGGCGGCCCGCACGATGCGCACCGGGTCGTCGCGGAAGGAGCGGGGTCCGGTGGCCCGGAGGACGCGACCCTCCAGGTCGCGGCGCCCCCCGAGGGGGTCGACGAGGTGAAGGGGCCACTCCTCCCGCTCCCAGGCCCACAGGGGCAGGGCCATGGCGTTCACCGTGAAGTCGCGCCGTTTCAGGTCCTGCTCCAGGTCCCCCGGCAGGGAAACCAGGTCTAGGTGGCGCCGCATGCCGTCTGCACGCCACACCACCCGGTATGCCCCGTGGGCCGGGTCCAGCACCACCAGGGTTCCGCCCAGGTCCCGGGCCAGACCGCCCGCCAGACACCGCGCGTCTCCCCGGACCGCCAGGTCCAGGTCCACCGGCCGGCGGCCGAGGCAAAGGTCCCGCACCGTACCGCCGACCAGGTAGACCTCCGCGTCCCCCACCAGGTCGTTGATCCTGTCGCGCAAATCAAAAACCTCCTCCGCCATAATAGCGCACCCGGCCCGGCCTGGCAATAGGCTTTAAAAACGATGGGGCGGGGCCGCCGTATACGTACCCCGCCCGAAGGCGTCCGTTCAAGACCTAAGCGTTGTAACCGTATTTGAAGACCAGGTTGCCGTAAACGGCCGCGGTGGGCAGGGACCACAGCCAGGGGTTGTCCACCCACCAGGAAAAGTAATAGAGGGCGCCGTTGGTCGGATCCCAGCCGCTCAGTGCGTCCTGCGCCGCACGGTAGGCCTCCGGTGTCGGGGCTACGTTGATCCAGCCGTTCATGACGGGCGTGAACTGAAAGGCCCCGTCCCGGTAGTCGTAAATGACGCCGGCAATGGTGTTGGGAAAGGCGGCGCTGCGCACGCGGTTGAGCACCACGGCGGCCACCGCCACTTTGGCGATGTAAGGCTCGCCGTCGGCCTCGGCCGTGATCAGGCGTGCCAGCAGGTCCAGGTCCGCGTCCGACACTCCGCGGTTGGGTGACGGCAGGCTGCCCGGCGGAGGAACGGCCAGTACCTGTCCGGGATAGATCTCGCTGCCGGAGAGACCGTTCCAGGCGGCCAGTTGCCAGGGGTCCACGCCGTAACGGAGCCCGATTTTGTACAGGCTGTCCCCGGACCGCACCACGTAGGCGTACCGGTCGGGAACCACAAGCTTCTGGCCGGGATACACGTAATAATCCCAGTAATCGTTCCAGACGCGCAACACGTCCACCGTGGAGCCAAAGCGCTTGGCAATTAAGTAAAGGGAGTCTCCCGGCCGGACCTCGTATACGGCCGCCGCGGCCGGCGCGGCTGGCGCGGCCCACCCCAGGACCAGCACCAGAAACAGAAGCGCCACCGGTCGAAGGCGTTTCATTAATTTACCCCCCTGAGGCCTCCGGGGTTAGCTGCAGGGTTCGGGTCGAGGGTCACCCTACCCGGAAAGCATACCCACCTCCTCCGCTCTCCGGGATTCACCCCAGAATTTTTAAAATCCCCCGTACTCTGGCAAAATGCCAGAGATTCGGCCTTTTTTAGGGGATTATACTGATTTTCCGCTTAATTGGCTAGCACTAAAAAGATAGTAATCCTTCCAGTTTCCGGATTAAAGCCGCCCCTGCCGCGCGGCAGTTTTCCACCAACCGCGCGATATCCTCCTCCGAGGCCTCGTCCACGTGCACGCCGGCCACTACCACCACGGGCTGCCCGCAGGCCACGGCCAGTTCCTCGGCCAGCGGGCGGGCCAGCAGATCGTCCTTGTGACCCAGGAGGGGCAGCACCGTGGAGGTGCAGCTCAGGCGCCCGGGCACGGCTCCGCTCGGGCGCGGCAGGCTCAGCACCACGGCCCCCACGTGGGGCCGCTCGCCGCCCGTGAGCAAGACAATGATCCCCTCTGCGGTGCAAAAGGCGCGCGCCTCGACCCGCCACCGACCCTCCCCCGCCACCGCCTGCACCCCGGTCATGCCCCACACCTCCTAGCCAAGGGGGTTGACGGAGACCGCCCGGTTGCTGGTATATTAGCTGCAGGAAGGGGGCTTACCGCATGAAGTGCCGCATTTGCGGAGCACCGGCCTTCGTGAAACTCGCGGCCCATAACACGAGTTTTTGCGCCGAGCACTTCGACGCCTTTTTCCTCCGCCAGGTGCGGCGCACCATTGAGCGGTTCGGAATGCTCGAGCCGGACCGTCCGGTGCTGGTGGCCGTTTCGGGGGGCAAGGACTCCCTGGCCGTAACCCACGCCCTGAGCCGGCTGGGTTACCCCGTGGAGGCCCTGCACATCGACCTGGGGATCGCCACCGGAGGGTTCTCCGCCGCCTCTCTGGAAATCACGGAAAAGTTCTGCCGCCAGAACGGAATTGTCCTGCATCTCTACTCTCTCGAGGAAGAGTTCGGCAGGGGCGTGGAGGCCCTGGAACGGGGCCGCCGCCCCTTCAGGTCGCGCAGCATCTGCTCCCTCTGCGGCATGACCAAGCGTCACATCATGAACGAGGTGGCCCTGGCGCGCGGGGCCGCGGCCGTGGCCACCGGCCACAACCTCGACGACATGGCCACGGCCCTGCTGGCCAACGTCCTGCGCTGGGACGGGTTTTACCTGGCCAAAACCCTGCCGGTCCTGGCCTCGGAGCACGGTTTCGCGCGCAAGATCAAGCCCCTGGCCCTGCTTTCCGAAGAGGAGATACTGGCCTACTGCCGCCTGCACGGCATAGCGCGCGTGGAGGGGCGCTGTCCTTTCGCGCGGGACGCCAAGTTCCTCAGGTACAAGGCCCTCCTGAACGACATCGAGCAACATTCCCCGGGTACGAAGCGCGCCTTCTACGAGGGCTACCTGGGGTACGCGAATCTCTTCCGCGACCACCGGCAGGGCCGGTCCGGAGCGCCCCGACCGTGCGAGGTTTGCGGCCTGCCCACCAGCAGCGAGGTCTGTACTTTCTGCCGCCTGTGGCGCGGAGCGGCCCCGGCCGCGAAGCCCGAGGAGGGCTAGAGGCGTCCCTGCAGGCCGGTCAGGGGGGCCGCCGGTACGTCCCTGGCCAGCACCAGGACCCGAAAGGCCTCCCCCATGCGGAAGATGAGTTCCTTGAGCCCCAGGCGCGCCCTCAGGTCCTGTGCCAGGTCTAGCTTCCGGGCCAGCAGGGGTACCAGGCGGGCAAGGAAGCTTCCCTGGGGGACCGGCCCGAGGACCTCCAGGCCCAGGGCGCGCGCCCGGGCCGCCAGGGCCGAGAAGTTGACGTGGGCCGTGATGTCCTGCTCGCCCACGGCCGCGAAGGGGTCGGTGTGCAGGCGGTGGTTGCGGAAGCAGCGTAAGCTTCCCCCGGCGCGGTCAGGATGGTAGAGCTCGGCGGCGTTCAAGCCGTAGTCCAGAATGAGGACGTAGCCCCTCACCAGCGTGCGGGCTACCTCGGCCACCCAGTCCAGGGCCGCCAGCGAGACCTCGGCCCGCCGGCCCGGCGCCAAGCGCACGCCCTGGGCCGCGAAGTATTCCTCCAGGCGGGGGGTCGAGGGAGGACCGGGCACCTCCACCAGGCGGGAACCGTCCCAGCCCACGTACAACTCGCTCAGCCGGCCGCCCGGCTCCCCGCGCACCAGGTGGAAGGGCAGGGCGTCGAGCAGTTCGTTGGCCAGCACGCACCCTTCCACCGCACGTACGCCCGGCGCCGGATTCCAGCCCACCCGCGGCCCGAACCTCTCCCGCAGGTGCCGCTCCCCGGCCGCCCGCAGGGCAGAACTGATTTCCACGATCTCGTAGCGGGTGGCCGCAAAGCAATCGGGGTGGTGACGCTCCAGGGCCTCCAGGATATCGCCGGCCAGCCAGCCGGGCCCGGCCCCGTATTCCACAATTTGCCAGGTAAGAGGGCTTCCCGCCAGCCGCCACATCTCGCAAATCTGCTCGGCCAGCAGGGCCCCGAACACGGGGTGCACTGCCGGCGCCGTGTAGTAGTCGCCCTCGCGGCCTACCTTCACCCCTGCCATGTAATACCCGTACTCGGGGTGATAGAGGGCCAGGCTCATGAATTCCGCGAAGGTCAGGGGTCCCTTTTGCCCGATGCGCTCCACCACCAGGTTCAGAAGTTCCCGGCCCACGGCCATCAGTCCCGCACCAGAACCCGCTTGTCTCCTACGCGGCGGGTCACCCGTTCCCGGTCCAGGTACTCCAGCAGCGGCAGGGCGTACTTGCGGGAACTCTGCAACAGGTCCCGCATCTGGCCCACGGTGATCTCTCCGTGTTGCTTCAGGAAATCCGTGACCTTCCGGCGGACCTCGTTCACCACGTCACGGTGGAAGTACAGGTCTTCGCCCACCTTGACCACTTTACCGGTCTGGAGCAGGTAGTGCAGCAACTCTCCCTTTTCCCGTTCGGATACCGCCAGACCGGCGGCGACCTCCTTCCAGGTGGGCGGCTGATACCCGCCGACGCGCAAAATCTCCTCGATGCGCTCCAGTATTTCCCGCTGACCCGGATCCGGCGCGGGTCTGAAGTTCGCGAGGGCCAGGGTGTGCCCGCCGGCGCGCACCACGCCGTCTTCCTCCAGGGCCTGCAGCAAAAACAGAAACTGGCGCGGAATCATGCCGCCGAACCGGCGCGAACGCAGCTCTTCCTTGCCCAAACCCTCGCGCAAGGGGTATTCCCGGTGAAAGTCCGCCAGTGCGGCCACCACGGTCTCACGCCAGGCGTCGTAGACGCTGCGCGCCGCAAAGTGACCGCCACCCTCGGCCCGCACCTCCTTCACCGCGCCGGCGGCCGCGAGCTGGCGCACCGCCCCCTCCACCGCCGCGCGAGGGAGCCCGGTGCCCCTGCAGATTTCGTCGGGGCTCAGGAACCCGGGGTGCTGGCGCAGGTATTCCGCGACCTGCTCTTGGGCCGAGCCCCGCTCCATGACCTCCAGGGCCGCCAGCAGCTGCGGGCGCCACCGCCTGTGCCTCCGGGCGTAAGGATCGATGACCACCCCGCCCCCGATGGTCTGCATGGGCGAGTAGGAACGCACCACGAAGCGGTCCCCCCTGGCCGCCACCGCAGGGCGCTCCAGCTCCAGCTGGGCCAGGGCCTCGCCGCCGGGCGCCAGTTCGTCGGCGTCCAGGAGCACGGCCCTTCCCAGCACCTCCGCGGTGCCGAGGTAGACCCTGATCCGGGCCCGGTTGGCCAGCCGGCGCGGGGCACCGGGCACCAGGCGCAACCGCACGTCGATCCGCCGGGTGGGCTCGAGGACCCCGGGCGTGGCCACCACGTCCCCCCGGGCCACCTGGGCCACCTCCACGCCCGCCAGATTGACCGCCACGCGCTGCCCGGCCCGGGCCGCGGGTACCTTTTCCCCGTGCACCTGCAGGGAGCGCACGCGGGTGGCCAGGCGGGCCGGCAGGAGCTCCACGGGGTCGTTAAGGGCCAGTTCCCCGGACCAGAGGGTTCCGGTAACCACGGTGCCGAAGCCCGTAACGGTGAAGACCCGGTCCACCGGCAGCCGCACGTAGTCCCCGACGGGCCTGGGGGCCACCGTGGCCGCCAGCCGGTCAAGGGCGGCCACGAGATCTGCAAGCCCCTCTCCGGTCACGGAGGAAACCCGCACCAGGGGGGCGTCCTCCAGCGCCGTGCCCCGCAGGAACTCCCGCACCTCTTCTTCCACCAGGGCGAGCCAGTCCCGGTCCACCAGGTCGATCTTGGTGATGACCACGAGGCCGCGCTCCACCTGCAGGAGCTGGATGATGTCCAGGTGCTCCCTGGTCTGGGGCCGCACCCCTTCGTCGGCCGCAATGACCAGCATGACCAGGTCGATGCCGCTGGCTCCGGCCAGCATGGTGCGCACGAACCGCTCGTGGCCCGGCACGTCCACTATGGCGGCCCGCCGACCCCCGGGCAGGTGCAGCAGCGCGAAACCCAGCTCTATGGAAATACCCCGTTCCTTTTCCTCTTTGAGGCGGTCCGTGTCCACGCCTGTGAGGGCCTTGACCAGGGCCGTCTTACCGTGGTCCACGTGCCCCGCCGTGCCTACAACCACGTAATCCGTCGCCATAGCATCCCTTCCCGAGCCACCGGGCCCTACGCCAGGGCCCGCCCGAGGGCTTGCTCCAGGAGCGGTTCCTGGTCTTCCGGTACCGTACGCAGGTCGAGCAGCAGCCAGCCCTCGCGCACGCGGGCCACCACGGGCGGGTCCCCCTTCCTGAGGCGCACCTGCAGCTCCTCCACCGTCACGTTCAGGGGCGCGACGGCCACCAGGGTGGAGGGCAGTTCCGCCGTGGGCAGGGCCCCGCCGCCCACCCGCGAGAACCCGGGTTGCGTTTGCACCTCGGCCCGCCCGCGCAAAATCTCCCCCAGCCGCGCCGCGAAGGCCCTGGCCCGCCGCGCCAGCTCGGACGCGGGCACGGTGAGCATGCGCAGGACCGGCAGCCGGGTATGCACTTCCTCCCGGTGGTCGCGGTATTCCCTCAGGGTGGCCTCCAGCGCCGCCAGGGTTAATTTGTCGATGCGTACAGCTCGGGTCAGGGGATTGCCCTTCATACGGCCCACGTATGCGGCACGGCCCACGATGATCCCGGCCTGGGGGCCCCCCAGGAGCTTGTCGCCGCTGAAGGTGACCACGTCGGCACCCGCGGCCACCACCTCCTGAACCGCAGGCTCGTGGGGCAGGCCCCAGGGCCGCAGGTCCACCAGGGAGCCGCTGCCCAGGTCGCACATCACGGGCAGGCCGTACTCCCGACCCAAGGCCACCAGTTCCTCTACCCTTACCTCGCGGGTAAAGCCCACGATGCGGTAGTTGCTGGTGTGCACCCAGAGCAAAAGCGCCGTGCGCTCGCCCACGGCCCGGCGGTAGTCCTCCGGGTAGGTCTTGTTGGTCGTGCCCACCTCCACCAGCCGGGCCCCGCTGGCAGCCATGACGTCGGGCATCCTGAAGGATCCCCCGATCTCGATGAGCTGACCCCGGGATACGATAACTTCCCGATCGCGGGCCAGAGTGGACAGGGCCAGCAGCACGGCGGCCGCGTTGTTGTTCACCACTAGGGCGGCTTCGGCACCCGTGAGCGTCTTCAGCAGTTCCTCGACCGCCGCGTAACGTGAGCCGCGCTTCCCGGTCTCCAGGTTCAGCTCCAGGTTGCAGTACCCGACCATGCGCTCTACGGCCTCCGCGGCCGCGGCACCCAGCACCGCCCGTCCCAGGTTGGTGTGCAGCACCACCCCGGTGGCGTTGATGACCGGACGCAGGTTGGAGCGCAGCATGGCCGCGACCCTTTCGCGCACCGCGGCCACCACGGCGCCCCGCAAGCTTTCCCGGGAGGCCGGCCCCGGCAGGCCGCCGGTAATTCTGGCCCGGTACTCCCCGAGGCATTCCCGGACCGCGGCCACCACCACGGGCCGCGGATGGCGCTCCAGCAGTTCCGCCACCCCGGGCTGACGGAGGACTTCGTCCACGGAAGGCAGGAGTCCGTATGTGCTCACGGGCCTTCTTCTCCCCAGACCTCCAGGCGCACCCGCTCGTCGATGAGACCGGTCTTGTAGGCGTAATCGTAAAAGAGGACCAGGGCCCTGCGGTGGCCCTCGCCAAAATCGTGGTTCACCTGCTGCAGGTAATCCTCGATGACCTGCGGCGGCAGGGGAAGCCTGCGGCCGGCCTCCGCCACCAGCTCCTCCCGGGCCGCCCATCCGACCTCCCTGGCCTTTTTCAGCGCCGCCACCAGTTCCGCCACCGCGCCCGGGTGCTCCCGGGCGAAGTCCCGCCTCACGGCCCAGACGGTGTACACCATTCTTTCACCGGTGAAGGTCTTCCATACCTCGCCCAGGTCCGTGACCAGAAGGTCGGGCCCCCGGTCGCGCAACTCTTCCCGGACCAGGAGGGCCTGGTCCCCGGTAATCAGGGCCCCGTCCGTGGTGGCCAGCATGGAGTCGAGGTCGGGGTCCATGACGATAATCCGCGCGTCCACATGGTAGTAATTCGCGAACAACACCTGGAGCAAAGCCGTACCGGTGGCCGAAACCGGGGACACGGCCACGGTCTTGCCGTCCAGCTCGGTGACGGGCAGGCGGCTGAAGAAAAGAGCGGTGCCCGCGCGTCCCTCCTCGCTGACCGAGATCTCGGGGAGTAGCCAGAGGTGTGCGTGGTGCCGGGCGTACTCGATGGCGGAGAGGGGGGCCACGTCGACCTCACCCGCCAGCAACAGGGCATCCAGCTCCACGGGAACACCCGGTACGTAGTCTGCCTCCAGCGGTACGGCACCCCGTGCCAGCGGCAGAAAAATGGGCAGGCAACTGAGGTAATCGAGCCGCCCGATGCGCAACCTGGCCACCCTGTACCACCCCTTCCCTCAGACGTATTCGTCTGCCAGAACTCACAGCACAGGTAGGGGAAAGCTGACGTCCAGGAACGTGAAGACGAGCATGGTCGCGCTCAAAAGGCCGTTCATGTTGAAAAAGGCCGTGTCCGCACGCGAGAGGTCCCCCGGTGAAACCAGGCGGTGCTCGTACCATAAAATGCCGGCCGCCAGGGCCACGCCCACCAGGTAAAAAACCCCCAGGCCCACATACCACCAGACCAGCAGGAAGAAGGCCACGGCCAGCACGTGAAAGAGAGACGAAAAGGTGAGGGCACGGCGCAGGCCGAAGCGGGCCGGAATGGAGTGGAGCCCGGTACGGCGGTCGAAGTCGTAGTCGTGGCAGGCGTAGATGACGTCGAAGCCGGCCACCCAGAAGGTGACGCCCGCGGCCAGCAGGGCCGGCGCAAGGTCGAGGTGGTCCGCGATGGCGATCCAGCTACCCAGCGGCGCCAGCCCCAGGGCCAGTCCCAGAAAGAGATGGCAGAGCCAGGTGAAGCGCTTGGTGTAGGAGTAGGCGAAGAGCACCGCCACCGCCACCGGAAAAAGCCTCAACGCCAGCGGGCTCAACTGGGCCGCCGCCACCAGGAGCAGCCCGAAGGAGAGGAACACGTAGACCCAGACCTCGGTGACGGAAAGGAGCCCCCGGGGCAGGGCGCGGTTCGCGGTGCGGGGGTTGGCGGCGTCGATCTCCCGGTCGATGATGCGGTTCAGGGACATGGCCGCCGTGCGCGCCCCCACCATGGCCAGGGTGATCCAGACCAGGTGGTGGGCCGAAGGGACTTTGCGCTCGACCAGCAACGCGCCTATGTACGCAAAGGGCAGGGCGAACACGCTGTGCTCGAACTTGATCATCTCCAGAAAGATCCGGACCCTTCTAAAGACCATAGCTCTGCCACTTCCCGTCCACCAGGGCCTTTACGGCCGGGTCCATGACGATGTCCTCGGGCCAGGGCCGCACGTACCCTTCTTCGGGCCACTTTCTGGTGGCGTCCAGGCCCATTTTGGCCCCGTAACCCCGCACGCCGGCAGCATGGTCCAGGACGTCCACCGGCCCGTCCACTATCACCAGGTCCCGCCGCGGGTCTACGTTGGCGAACACCCGCCACCAGACCTCCTGCGGGTCGTGCACCCGCACGTCGTGGTCCACCACGACGATGATCTTGGTGAACATCATCTGGCCCGTGCCCCACAGGGCGTGCATGACTTTGCGCGCCTGACCGGGGTAGCTCTTCCTGATGCTCACGATGACGCAGTTGTGGAAGACGCCCTCCACCGGAAAGTTGAGGTCTACAATCTCCGGTAGCTGGAGCTGCAGCAGCGGCAGAAAGAAACGCTCGGTGACCTTGCCGAACCAGGCGTCTTCCATGGGGGGTCGGCCCACAATGGTGGCCGGGTAAATGGGGTGACGCCGGTGGGTGACACAGGTGATGTGGAAAACGGGATAGTAATCGGCGGGAGAGTAATAGCCGGTGTGGTCTCCGAAGGGGCCCTCCAGCCTGGTCTCACCCGGATCCACGTAGCCTTCCAGCACGATTTCGGCGTGAGCCGGCACTTCCAGGTCCACCGTTTCGCACCGCACCAGCTCCACCGGGCTGCGTCGCAGGAATCCGGCCAGCAGGAGCTCGTCCACTCCCGGTGGCAGTGGTGCCGTGGCCGCGTAGATGGTGGCGGGGTCGGCTCCCAGGGCCACGGCCACCTCCAGCCTTTCCCCCTTCTGGGCCGCCCGCCGCAGGTGTTCGGCCCCGTCCTTGTGGGGGTGCCAGTGCATGCCGGTGGTGCGTTCGTCAAAAACCTGCATGCGGTACATCCCCACGTTCCGGCGCCCCGTGACCGGGTCCCTGGTAAACACCAGGGGCAGCGTAATGAAGGGTCCCCCGTCCAGGGGCCAGCACTTCAATATCGGGAAGGGGGCCAGACTCGGGCGCTCGCGTACCACGACCTCCTTGCAGGGCCCCCACCGCACAACTTTGGGCACAAAGTCCGACAGTTTGGCCAGCCGGGGTAAGAACTTGAGCTTGTCTATCAGGCTGACGGGGAGTTCGGACGGGAGCAGGAGGTCCACCAGTTCCCGGCCCAGCCGGTCCAAGTCGTCGGTCTGAAGGGCCAGCTGCATCCGTTCGCGCGTTCCGAAGAGATTGGTGACCACCGGCACCTCAAAGCCCCGGACCCGCTCGAAGAACAGGGCCGGCCCGCCGCTCTTGACCACCCGGTCCGTGATCTCCGTGATTTCCAGCACCGGGTCCACCTCTACCCTGACCCGGTGCAGCCACCCCCGGGCTTCCAGATCGGCGATGAATTCCCGCAGGTCGCGATAGGCCATCCGACGCTCTACACCTCACCTGCTGCGATGCCGCGGTGCCCGGTATCCGGCTCCTTCACCGCGCGTGATTCCCGGCCGGCCTTCCGGTACCGTACCACCCGCGGGCCAGATTGCCGGTAAATCTCTGGGGCGCCGCGCCCCCGGCTACCCTTTGGTGCCCGCGTGGACGGTGGCAATGCCCAGGTCCAATCTGTAGCACGCGACACCCTTCAGACCGGCGGCGCCGAAAAAACCGCTTATTTCCTCAGGCGTGTAGAAGGCCAGCACCGAGGCCGGGAGATACCTGTACGGCCCGTCGCAGCCCACCCCCAGGCGCCCCAGAAGGGGCAAAAGACGTGTAAAGTACAGCAAGTAGGTCTGGCGGAAGAAGGGCGCGCGGGGAAGGCCCAGTTCCAGGGACACCACCCGGCCTCCGGGGCGCACCACGCGGGCCATTTCCGCAATGGTCCGCGGGACGTCGGCCACGTTGCGCAGGGCAAACCCGATGGTGGCCGCGTCGAAGGTATCGTCGGGAAAGGGAAGGGTCAGCGCATCCCCGCAGATCAGGCGTACCTGCGGATGAGCCGCCAGCCTGCGCCGCGCCACGGCCAGCATCTGGCTGCTAAAATCCAGCCCCACCACCAGACCCCGCGGTCCCACCACGAGCGCCTGCTCCAGGGTCAGCATGCCCGTGCCGCAGGCCACGTCCAGGCCGCGGGCGCCGCGGGTCAAACCACTGGCAGCCACGGCAAAACGGCGCCACGCCCGGTCCCGGCCCAGGCTCAGCACCGTGTTCAGGAGGTCGTAACGGTGGGCGATGGCGTTAAACATGGCCCGCACGTAGGCGGCCTTGTCCTGGGAGGCCGGACCAGGTTTTTTGTGCTCAACCACCAGGGGCGCCCACCCTTTCTCCCGGGGGAGCAAAGCGCACGAGCAACCCTTCCAGGGCCGTGCGAGCCTCTCCGGCGGGCAGGCCCTGGAGTTCGGCTCCGGCGCGGGACAGCAAATCGCGTATTTCCCCCGCCCCGGCGCGTCCGTTGAGCCCGTAGGCCAGACCGAAGTGCAGGCCGAAACGGTACAGGGAACCCAGATGGGCTTCGGGGGCTCCGGCCAGTTCGCCCCCGAGGCGGCAGGCCAGGCCCATCAGCTCGCCCGTTTCTTTGCGGCAGACCTCGCGCATCGCCTCCGCGCCCCGCCGGCGGCGCAGCATCCCCGCCTCCCCGATGCTGCACACCAGCCGGGCCAGGGGCGGCAGGTACTCTTCCAGACCGCCCTCACACAAAGTCGTGAAAAACCGGGAATAAAGGTAATCACCGAGCAGCACGGGCAACTGACAGCGCACGCGGGATCCTTCCGGCGCTCCCGGCTCGTCTTCCTCCACCTGAGCGTGTATCCTGGCGGCCAGATAGATGAACTGCAGGACCGCCGCCAGGGCGATACTTCTTTCGTTCACGCCGTTGTAGAGGTGCGCAGAAAGCAGTACCAGTCCCGGCCGCAGGCACGCCTCCCAGGAAGGAAAGAGGGGGTGCGGCGTGCGGGATGCCCCGGCCCGGACCGGCAGGCCCCGCGCCACAATCGCGTCCGCGCGCTGCAAAGCCTCGAATACGCAGCGAAAGCTGTCTCGCGGCACACCACCACTCCTGCCGGGTTATATTTCGTTACCGCCGGTACTTTTCCTGCCGGAGAATAAAATAAGCCTTGCCTCAAACCTTCGGCAAGGCCCACGTCAACCCTTGGCTCTCGGACCGTCGGTACTAATAAACATCCCCCCTATTGATTGACCACCTGTTTGTCCCTGGCGTAGCGCATGATGGCGGCGTAAATTCCCCGTTTGGTTTCCTGGGCGGTCATGTGCCTGGCCTGAAATTCCCGGGCCAGGTACTGGCAGGCGTCCCACGGATTTACGTTGTCCCCGCAGGTAAACACGTCTACCGCCGCGTATCCCAGCTCCGGCCAGGTGTGAATGGTCAGGTGCGATTCGGAAATCACCACCACACCACTGATTCCCTGGGGGCTGAACTTATGGAACACGACCTCGCGGATCTGGGCTCCCGCCGCCAGGGCGGCTCCGACCATGATTTCCTCCACCCTGCGGATGTCGTCCAGCACCTCGAAGTCGCACCCATAAATCTCAGCCAGAACATGGCGGCCCAAGGGTTTCATTTCGCCGTCTCGCCTCCTCTCAAAAATTTAGGGTGTTAGCCCGACCACGTGAGACCGGCTAACCCCAACCAAAACACATTTTAACACAAAAGGTCCTGTTGTCAATAAAATTTTAACAAAGTAAAAAAGGGGCCGGTGCTGTCGACCGGCGCCCATCGTCGTGCCTTCAGTGTTCCAGGATGGCCCCCGTGGGACAGCCGTCCACGGCTTCCTGGGCTTCGTCTTCCAGTTCTTCGGGAACCTCCTCGCGCACGGCGTAGGCCTTGTCGTCCTCGTTCCAGTCGAAGATCTCCGGGCAGGTATCGATACATGCCCCGCAACTGATGCACAGGTCCTGGTCCACCTCTACCCGCACCCGTGCTCCCCCCTTCACGACCTGCAACTGGGCATAGCATGGCCTGCGGGCCATGGTTTTATGCTACCGAAGGGGCGAGGGGATCAGCCTTCCAGCAACCCCTTAATCAGCCTCAGCTCGTCCAGTACGCCGCGGGTCAGAAGGAAGCGCTCCTTCACGGCCTCCTTTCCCCTCTTGCCCATCTCCCGGGCAAAGTGGGGGTTTTTCAGGAGATACTTGATGCGGTCCGCCATTTCCTCCACGCCCTTCTTGCCGGGAGGCACCAGAAAGCCGTTGTAACCGTCCGTGATCTGGGAGGGGATACCGCCCACGTCGCCCCCTATGACCGGTTTCTCTTTCCACATGCCCTCGCTCACCGTCAGCCCGAAGCCTTCCTTGATGGAGGGCTGGAGGACGATGCGCGCCGCCCTCTGGAAGGCGTTGATCTCGGTATGGCTGTCGGCCGGCAGGTTGAGCAGGTGGACGTCGGGCATGCCACGCACCTGTTCCTTGAGGCCAGCGAAAATGGCCTCGTTTTCCGGGTCGTCGCTGGCCGTACCCCCGACCATCAGCAGCTGGCAGGGCATCTCCTCCCGCACCAGCCTGAAGGCCTCCAGGGCGTACTGATGCCCCTTGAAGGGGTCGAAGCGCGAGACCAGGACGATCAGGGGTTTGGCCTCGAGGTCCACCAGGCCGTGCCGGGAACAAATCTCGCGGACCTGCTCCGCCGGCAGGTCCCTGTTCTTGTCCGACAGGGGGTCAATGTAGGGCAGAATGACCGCCGAGGCCACCTTCCACCGGGGCAGGAACTTCCCGGCCGAGAAAATGACCAGGTCGTAGTCCTCGATCAGGCTCCTTACGAAGTCCAGGACGAACTGGTGCTCCCGCGAAAGGTGGATGTGGCAGCGCCAGATCCACTTCTGCCGCCGTCTCACCCCCTCCGGCGCGAACTTGATCAGTCCCGCCGGCTGGGGGTCGTGCACGATGATGACGTCGGCGTCTTCCCGCACCAGGGCGTAGTTCTGCCGGTTGGTGTCCCAGTAGGCCTTGGTCCCGGCCAGGTCCGGGACGCAGGGTCGCCCCTGCAGAAAGTTGTGCTGGGTCTTGGTGTAGATGAAAAAAGGCGGCTCTGCGGCGATGACGTCCCAGCTCACGTCCAGGCCCAGGGCACGTTCGAAGGGTACGAGGGAGTGCAGCATTTCCGCCACCCCTCCGCCGTAGCGGGCCGAGTTGATCTGCTGGACCTTGAGGCCGCGCAGAACGTGGCCCAGGGAGAGCAGTTCGTCCATTTCCTCCCTTTCGACCAGGGCAGCGTAGGCCGCAAGGCGCTCGGCGGTGAAGGCGCCCTCCCCGCCGGCCCGGGGGCAAACGGCCGTATCGCTCATGGGACTCCTCCTCAACGGGGATTGTCGTCGGTCAGGTATCTCGCCGCCGCTTCGGGCGGCAGGGGATTGACGTAATAACCCGTGCCGAACTCGAACCCGGCCGGTACCGTGAGCCGGGGCAACAGTTCGAGGTGCCAGTGGAAGTCCCCCGCGGCCCTGTTCACGGGGCCGGTGTGCAGAACCAGGTTGTAAGGGGGCCGCTCCAGCACCCGTGCCAGCCGGCCCAGCGCCCCGCGCAAGGCGGAGGCCATTTCCTCCAGCACGGCCCGGTCCGCCCGGGCGAAGTCGCCCTCGTGGGCGAGGGGCACGGCCCACAGCTCGAAGGGAAAGCGGCTCGCGAAGGGGGCGAAGACCACCACGTGCCGGCCGGCCACCACCACCCGGGAGCCCTCCGCCAGCTCGTGGCGCACCACGGCGCACAGGCGGCACCCCTCCGGGGCCCGCACGGCCGCCAGTTCGGCCGCCACCTCGCGGGGCACGAAGGGCAGGGCCATAATCTGGGAGTGGGTGTGCTCCAGGGAAGCGCCGGCGGCCCGCCCCACGTTCTTGAATACCTGAATGTATTCTACCCAGGTCAGGTGGCGCAGAGCCAGGCACCTCTCCTGCCACATGCGGAAAACGTCGACCGCCTGCTCCGGGTCCAGGTCCTCCAGGCCGCGCACGTGCTCCGGGGTCTCGATCACCATTTCGTGGGCCCCGATCCCGGGCATGGCCCTGTGGACCCCATACGCTGCAACCGCGGCGCACCCGCAACCACGCACGGCCGGAAACTTGTTGGGTACCACCCGCACCCGCCAGCCCGGGGTGTCGGGCGCCGTGCCCGGAGCGCGGTAGGCCGCTATCTCAGGCGGGGTTTCCCGTTCGTACCCCGGGCACAGGGGGCAGGGACCGGCGCGGGTTTCTTCCCGTTCGACCTTGAAATCGAACGGGCGCCCACCCCGCTCGGCGGCGATCACCACCCAGCGTCCGGTGAGGACGTCCATGCGCCACTCGGACAACCGCAGTCCCCCCTTTGCCGGGACCAGCGGGTTATTTCGACGTTTTCCCCCGCACTCCTTCACCCGGTCGGCCCCGCGGGATCTTTCCCCGCAGATAGATCTATGCCTCGAAACCCGAAAGCGGCCCCCTTCCGCGAGGGCCGCCGCAAAACATTCCCGACGGTGGCCGCCGCCCCACCGGCGGAGCGCCGCCAAACCGAACCCCTCAACGCACAATCATCACAGAGCAAGGCGCCCGGCGGACCACACGCTGGCTGACGCTGCCCAAAAGCCAGGTTTCGACCGGGCTGAGCCCCCGGCTTCCCATGACGATGAGGTCGTAGTGCCCTTCCCCGGCCTCCCGGCAAATCTCGTCCGCCGGGTGCCCCCAGGCCTCCTTTACCTCGTGCGGCACCCCGGCCTCTGCCGCGCGGGCGCGGGCCTGTTCCAGAGCCTCCCTGCCCCCTTCCTCTACGAAGGTCCTGACTTTATCCAGAACGTGCCCCACCTTCCCGCTGCGCGAGACGACCTGCTCCGGGAGGTGAAAGACGTGGAGAATCCCCACCTCTCCCTGAAGCGCCCGCGCCAGTTCGAGGGCCACGTCAAGGGCCCGGTTGCTTTCGGCCGAGCCGTCCACGGCCACCAGGATCTTTCGCAGCACCCTCTCTCACCCCTGTGATCCCAAATCAAAGCTGATCTTGATCCTGTCCTTTCCTGCTGCCTCCGCCCCGGGACCGGGGCAGGCGCCACCGGTCAAGCCAGCCCGGCCCGGATTGCCCGCGACGCTCGTTTTCCCTGAGCGCCGCCAGCTCGGCCTCTTCCTCCCGCGCCAGATCCTCAGTTCCGGCCAGGGCCTCGAGATGGTGCCGGAGTTCGTGTCTTATGGTTTCCCAGAGTTCCTTTTCCCACACCGCGCGGTCCGCCCCGCGGCAGACCGCAACGAAGGACCCGTAATAGAGGACTATCAACCGTCCCAGGGCCGGATCTTCGACGTACTCCCCGAGGACGTACAGGTCTCCATCCCGCCTGGCTCCGGGCGCCACCTGGAAACCGCCGCTCAGTTCCCGCGCCAGCACCGGCGGCACCCGGTCCACCAGCCGCCCCGCCAGCGCGCGGAACTCCCGGAAGCTCAAAGCGGCCCTGCCCACTTTGCGCGGCTTTCCGGGCATAGAGATTCCACCCCCGGGGAAATTCGACCCCGGCCCCGTCTCTCCCTGCCGCCCGGCGGCAGTGGGCCAGTGCCGGGCCCAACGGCGCGTCAGGGCAGGGAGCGCGCCATGGCTTTTTCGTGGACCCTGAGGGCCTCCTCGTCCCGCAACACAAACCGCACCACTTTCACCGACCTGAGCGTGGGAGCCACTTCCGCGACGGTGCGGAAGGCCACCTCGGCCGCCTCCTCCATGGGATAGCCGAAGGCCCCGGTGGAAATGGCGGGAAAGGCCACCGAGGATATCCCACGCTCCTCGGCCAACCTGAGCGCGTTACGATAGCACTCTGCCAGCAACCGGTCCGAGGGACGGTCCACGCCGTAGACCGGCCCGAGACAGTGGATCACGTACCGGTTGGGCAAATTGTGCCCTCCGGTGATGACGGCCTGTCCGGGCTTTATGGGTGCCAGGGGCCGGCACTCCTCCTCCAGCCCCGGCCCGGCGGCCCGGTGAATGGCCCCGGCCACCCCGCCGCCGGGGCGGAGCTGCGCGTTCGCCGCATTGACCACGGCGTCGAAACCGACCTGCCGCGTTATGTCACCCACGACACATTCCACCTTGACGCCCGCAACTTCTTTCTCCACGCGTTACACCCGCCCTTCGCAGTGAATCTTTGTCGCCGGTGCCGGCGCGAGGCCCGCCGCGGAGCGGGTCGAAGACCGAAAGTCCGCGGGCGACGAGGCTATTCCTGCGGCCACGGCCGCCGCACCCGCCCCCATCGGCCGGGCTCTTGCGTTGCGCCCACCGGGACGGTCCAACACCCGGGGCCGCCCAAAAGGGACGGCCTCCTCCCTGTTCACCCTCCGGCCCTTCTCTTCTCCGCTTCCCTTTCCCTCAATAGCCTCCGCAGGGCCTTGCCGGAAGCCGTCTTCGGGATCTCCTCCAAGAACTCCACCTCGCGCGGGCACTTGTAAACGGCCATGTTGGCGCGGCAGAAGTCGATGAACTCCCGCTCGGTCACCCGCCCCACGTATTCCTCCTTCAGGGAGACGAAGGCCTTGGGGGACTCCCCCCGGTAGGGATCCGGCACCCCCACCACCAGCACCTCCTTTGTGGCCGGGTGCCTGTAGATGACGTCTTCCACTTCCCGCGGCCACACCTTGTAGCCGGAGACGATAATCATGTCCTTCTTGCGGTCTACCAGGTAGATCCAACCTTCCCGGTCCATTTTGACGATGTCTCCGGTGTGGCACCAGCCGTCCCGGAAGGTCTCCCTCGTTTCCTCCGGCTTATTCCAGTACCCGGCCACCATCTGGGGTCCCCTGACCAGCATTTCTCCCGTCTCTCCCAGCGGCACTTCTTGGTCCGGATTTTCAGCATCCACCACTTTGAATTCCACGTTGGGCAGGGGAATCCCTATGGAAAGGGCGCCCGTATCGGGGTCCACCGGGGCCCTCCTGCCGGGCGGCACGAAAATCAAGGGAGCGGTCGACTCGGTGAGCCCCATGACGTTGTAAATATACGTTCCCGCCTCCTTTTCCCATCTGGCTACGACGGCTTCGGGGACCGGTGCGCCCCCGCTGATGGGGGTCAAAAGGGAGGAAAGGTCGTACTTTCTAAAGCCGGGATGATTAAGCATGGCGATGTACATGGTGATGGGGCCGACCGCATGGGAGATTCTATATCTCTCTATCTGCCTGAGGGCCAGCCCGGGCTCGAAGCGGTACCCGGTCACCAGAGTGCCGCCGGTCAGGAAGGGCAGTACGGTTTGCATGTTGGCACCCGTAATGTGAAACCACGGAACAAAGCCGAAAAAGACGTCCGAGGCCCCCAGGGAAAACCAGAGCAAGTTGTTAAGGGCGTTGGCCACGTGATTGGTATGGGAGGTCAGTGCGCCTTTGGGCACCCCGGTGGTGCCGGAGGTGTACGAAATGGCCGCCAGATCTCCTCCTCCCACCGGCAAGAAGACGTCCGGTTCCACCTTTGCGTAACGTTCCAAAAGTTCCCTGAAGTCCAGAGTCTCCGGAAACCTTATTTTTTCCACGCCTTTGAGAACCCCGGGCTCTTCCCCCTCAAAGGAGTACCAGTCGCGGGGGCTGGTGGTAATAACCTCTTGCACGGACGTGGCGCCGGCAAGTACGCCGCGCACCGTGGGGTAGAGGCCCTCCTCGCACACCATCAGCCGCGGCGTGCAGTCTTGCAGCAGGTACTCGATTTCCCGTTCCTTGAGCATGGGATTCATGGGCACCACCACCGCGCCCCTTTTCCAGCACCCGTACTCGGCAATTACGTAAGCGGGAATGTTCTGCATGTAGAGGGCAACGCGGTCTCCCTTGCCCACGCCCAGGTCCTTCAGGAATGCGGCAAACCGGTCCGTTAGCTCGTCCAGCTCGGCATACGTAAACCGCGTGTCGAAATAAACCAGAGCTGTCTTTTTCGGGTACAGCCGCGCACTCTCCCGGAACACGTCGGCGCACGATACGTCCGGCACGGCGAAGTTTTTGGGCACCCTGTAGGGCCAGAGGTGGTACCAGGGCCGCCCGGCGTAAAAGCCCCCCTGTCCTTCCTGCCCAGCCGCCATCACGCTTCCCCCCCATGCGGATGATGCCATGGCCCGCCGGCTCCTGCCGTCACTCGTTCGGGTCAGACTTTCCGACATCCCCCGCTGTTCCGTGGCGGAACGAGAACCTGACCCACCCCCGAGCACGGGGTCCGCCCTGGGCCACTCTATTCACAGAAAATTTTCTTCGTGGCCCTCCCTTTTCCTGCCGTTCTGGAAGTCTGGCGGGCCTTCCTCACGGAAAGGAAGGGCCGCCACCCGGCCGAGGTCACATCCGCCGCCGATCGCAGATCATTGCCTGTTCCTTGCGTGGGGACCCAAAGGCTTCAGGTCCCGAGCCAAGGCCGGTGGCGTTCCAGGGCCACTAATCTGAAAGCTCATGGCTGCGGCTAGCACGCAAAGGGCTACAATAATCGGTAACCCACCCCGGGTTCGGTGATAATATGCTTGGGGCGGGAAGGATCGCTCTCGATCTTCCGGCGTAGCTGCCCGATGTAAACCCGGAGGTAGTGGGTGTAACTTTCGGTACCGGGTCCCCAGACGGCCCGCAGCAATTGCCGGTGGGTGAGCACCTTGCCGGCGTGAAGGGCCAGGTTTTTGAGCAACTCGTATTCCGTAGGGGTCAGCCTGACCTCTTTCCCATTGGCCATGACCCGGCGCCTGACCAGATCAACCACCAAATCGTCAAACTCCAGCACCGGCTCCTTTTCCACCTCTGCCGCGTGACGGAGGGCAACCCGAATACGGGCCAGCAACTCCCCCATACCAAAAGGCTTGGTTACATAGTCATCTGCACCGGCATCCAGGGCCGCGACCTTATCATCTTCCTGTCCCCGCACGGAGAGGATGATTACCGGCACCCCAGACCACTCTCGCAGCCGACGGAGCACCTCCAGGCCCTCCAGATCGGGCAGGCCCAAATCCAGGATTACCAGGTCCGGCCGGTATGCCGCCGCCTTTTGCAGCCCTTCCTGGCCCCCGGCGGCCTCCAGGACTTCGTAGTTGTAGCCGGTCAGGGCCACCCGCAAAAACCGGCGTACTTGCCTCTCGTCGTCGATCACCAGAATCCTTGCGCCCTTAGTTTCCATACTCCTCACCGTTTCCGACCGCCGGAGCCTCATCCGGCACGGTTTCACCCAGGGGGAGCTGAAAGGTGATCACCACACCCCCGGCAGGATGGTTGGAGGCCCAAATTTTTCCTCCGTGGGCCGCGATAATTCCCCGGCAGATGGCCAACCCCAGGCCCGTACCGCTCACCAGGCGGGGAGACTTAAGCCGGTAAAACTTATCAAAAATGCGTTCGAGATCTACCGGGGGAATCTGTGGCCCCCGGTTGGCCACAGCCACTTCCAGCCGATCCCCGCGGTAACGCGCGGAAATAGCAATTTCGCTGCCTGGTTCGGAATACTTCACCGCGTTCTCCAGCAGATTTACCAGCACCTGCTCAATTAGCGTGCAGTCGGCCTGCACCAAAGGTAAACCGGGTTCCACGTCTATTTTAAGCGGGCGGGAATGAAGGACTTCGTCCAGCCGAGCCACGGCCACCCCGATGATGTCCTGAATATCGCACCATTCCCGGCGTAACGTGAGCACACCGCTTTCCAACCGGGCCATATCCAAAAGATTGTTCACAAACCGGTTCATGCGCGCCGCCTCGTGCTTTATGCTCTGCAGCAGTTCGCGTCGGGCGGAGGAATCGTAGACCCCCTCCCCTTCCAGCAAGCCGGTAACGGCCCCAATGATGGTGGCCAAAGGGGTACGCAAGTCGTGGGAAAGGGAGTTGAAAAGGGCCGTGCGCAGTCGCTCCGACTCGGCCAGCAGACGGGCTTCCCGGGCCTTTTGCGCCAGCTGGATGCGGGTCACCACCAGAGCGGTCAATCCGGCAAAGGCTTCCAGCAAACGTATTTGATCCGGTGAGAAATATTCCTCCCCCTTGCCGGGATAGATGCCCAGAACACCCCGTATGCCCTCGCCGGTGCGTAATGGCAGATACAGTCCTGCGGAAGCACTCAATGTGTCGGTTCCCCGCCCGGCCTTTTCTCCGTGGACGAAAACCCAGGTGGCAACTGCCCGCTCATCTTCCCCCAGCAACTCATCTCCTCCCGAAACCGAAGAGGCCCGCACCACCAGATTGCCCTTGTCGTCGGGCAACAATACCGTAACCCGGGCTTCCACGGCTTCGGCAACTTTGCGCACCACGCTTTGCAACACCTGTTCCGGCTCCGACACCGCGGCAATCTCCCGGCTTAAAGCGTACAGTGCTGCCGTTTGAGCCTCCCGCCAGCGGGAAAGGTTGACCTGCTGTTGGAGTCGGGTGGATAAAGTCCCGGTGAGCACGGCTACCAGTAAAAAGATGGCAAAACTGATCAGGTAGCGCAGATCAGCCGCCGTAAAGCTGAAAATGGGTGGCACAAACAAAAAGTCAAAAGCAAGTGCCCCCGACAACGCGGCTACGACGGCGGGACCCGTACCCCACTTCATGGCTCCTCCCAGAACGGGTACCAGGAAAAGAAGGGCAATATTGACCTGCCCCAAGGAAGCCCTAAAAATGTACGCAAACGCGGTAAGAAAGGCCGTGGTGCCCAGGACGAGAACGTAGGGGAGAAACGAGAAGGTTCGTCGGGCGACCCTGGTGGTCCGCGGAGACTTCCCTCCTTCCACCGGCTTACCTGGAATCACATGGACGCTGATCCCCTCGCTGTGCCGTATAATCTTATCTACTACGGAGCCATGCATCCATTCCCACAGTCTAGAATGCAGGGGTTTACCTATGATAATCTGGGATACGTTGCGTCTCCTGGCCAGCTCCAATAGTTCCCGGGCCACATCCTGCCCGGTGATGATTACCGTTTCGGCTCCCAGTTCCTCGGCCAAGCGCAAATTTCTGGCCAGGCGGTCCTTTTCCAGTTCGCCGACTGGCAACCGGCGGGGCGTTTCCACGTATGCGGCCAGCCACTCGGCCTGCAGGCCCTCGGCCATGCGGCGGCCAATACGGATCAGCCGGGCCGAAAATGGACTGGGGCTCACACAGACCATCACCCGTTCTCCCGCCGGCCAGGGGCCCGCAATGCCGTGCAGGCGCATGTACCATTCCACCTGGCGGTCCACCCGCTGGGCCGTATAACGCAGGGCCAGTTCCCGCAGGGCGTTGATGTTGCCCGGGCGAAAAAACCTCCGCAAGGCCTCGGCCGCCTGTTCGGGGACGTAAACCTTACCGTCTTTCAAACGCTGAATTAGCTCCTCCGGCGGGATGTCCACCAGGTGGATGCGGGCGGCTTCCAGCATCCGATCCGGTACGGTCTCGTGTACCCTTACGCCGGTAATCTGGGCTACAATGTCGTTCAGACTTTCCAGGTGCTGAATGTTCAAAGTGGTATAGACGTCTATCCCGGCAGACAGCAGCTCCTCCACGTCCTGGTAACGCCTGACATGCCGGGAACCCGGTATGTTAGTGTGGGCCAGCTCGTCCACCAGTGCCAGCTCGGGCCGCCGGGCCAGCAGGGCGTCGAGATCCATTTCAACGAATTCCTTACCGCGATAAATGAGGCGGCGGGGTGGGATAACCGGAAGCCCCTTTAAAAGAGCCTCCGTCTCCGCCCGGCCGTGGGTCTCCACCCAGCCCACCACCACGTCCACACCCTCGGCCAACCTTTCCCGGGCTACCTGCAGCATAGCGTAGGTTTTACCCACCCCCGCCGCGGCCCCGAGGAACACCGTGAGCTTTCCCCGCCTCTCCTCTTCCAAACCCGCCAGGAGGGCATCGGGGTCGGGTCGTTTATCCTTTTCCACCTGACAACATCACCCGTTTTCAGATTTAAAAACATTGCCGACAACAGTTGACAATGGCCGCCTTCTCCGCCGCACAGGTCTCCCGTTCTATTTCAATTCGTCCAGGGCCAGGTTCAAGACCAGTACATTCACCCTGGGCTCCCCCAGCGCGCCCAGCTGGCGTCCTTCAATGTGCCGCTCCACCAGTTCCCGTACCCTTTGCTCCGGAAGTCGCCTGGCCCGGGCCACGCGGGGCACCTGCAGCAGAGCGGCCTCGGGACTGATGTGGGGATCCAGCCCGCTGGCGGAAGCCGTGACCGCATCGCCGGGGACCGGAGCCGCCGGATCCAGGCCGTTCTCCTGCCGCACGTTCGACGCCCGTTCCGCCACGGACTCAATGAGCCTCCGGTTAGTGGGCCCCAGATTGGAACCACCGGAAGAGGCGGCGTCATACCCGTTCTGCCCGGCAGCCGAGGGACGGCCGTGGAAGTAACCGGGACCCTTAAATCCCTGGCCGATCAGGATTGAGCCCACCGGCTCGCCGTCTTTATAGGCCAGGGAGCCGCTGGCCTGGTGGGGAAAAACAACCCGGGCCAGAGCGGTGACCGCAAGGGGGTAGGCGATTCCTGTCAAGAGGGTCAGCACCAGCAGCAGGCGAAGTGCCCTGCCCGCCATTTTCCACATATCTTCACCATCTTCCTTTTCCCCGTAGCCATATTAACGCATTCCCAGGGCGACCAGAATCAGGTCAATGAGCTTGATTCCGATAAAGGGAACAACCAGACCGCCCAGGCCGTAAATGACCACGTTACGCCGCAGGGTGGCGCCGGCGCCCAGCGGGCGGTAGGCTACTCCGCGCAAGGCCAGCGGGACCAGAGCCACCAGGATCAGGGCGTTGAAGATCACCGCCGAAAGAACGGCGCTTTGGGGTGTGGCCAGCCCCATAATGTTCAGCACGCCCAGCTCGGGGTAGGCGGTGGCAAAGATGGCCGGAATGATGGCAAAGTACTTGGCCACGTCATTAGCTATGCTGAAGGTGGTCAGCGCCCCCCTGGTCATGAGCATCTGCTTGCCCACTTCCACCACTTCAATTAATTTAGCCGGGTTGTTATCCAGATCCACCATGTTGCCGGCCTCCTTGGCCGCACTCGTACCGGCGTTCATGGCCACGCCCACATCGGCCTGGGCCAGGGCTGGCGCGTCGTTGGTGCCGTCGCCGGTCATGGCCACCAGGTGCCCTTGGGCCTGGTACGCACGGATCAACTTCAACTTGGCTTCCGGCGTGGCCTCGGCCAGGAAATCGTCCACCCCGGCCTCGGCGGCAATGGCCGCCGCCGTTAGGGGATTGTCCCCGGTGATCATTACCGTTTTGATCCCCATGCGGCGCAGATGCGCGAAGCGTTCCCTGAGGCCGCCCTTCACCACATCCTTCAGGTAAATTACCCCCAGGGCACGATTATCCTCGGCCACCACCAGGGGGGTACCGCCCTTCCTGGCGATGTCTTCCACGACAGACCTGACCTGTGGCGGCAGCTCGCCACCCCGCTCACGCAGGTACTTCTCCACAGCGTCGGGGGCGCCCTTGCGGATTTGCCGGTCGGGCAGGTTCACGCCGCTCATGCGGTGCTGGGCGGAAAAGGGTACAAAGGTTGCCCCCAGGGCGGACAGATCCCGCTCACGTAAATTGTATCGCTCTTTGGCCAGAACCACGATACTGCGCCCCTCCGGCGTCTCGTCGGCCAGGGAAGCCAGCTGGGCCGCATCGGCCAGCCTTTCCGGGGAAACGCCCGGGGCCGGTACAAACTCTGTGGCCATACGATTGCCCAGGGTGATGGTGCCGGTTTTATCCAGTAACAGCACATCCACGTCACCGGCCGCTTCCACCGCCCGACCGGACATGGCCAGCACATTGCGCCTTAAAAGACGGTCCATGCCGGCGATGCCGATGGCCGAAAGCAGCCCACCGATAGTAGTGGGGATAAGGCAGACCACAAGGGCTGCCAGTTCGGGTATGGAGACCATTGTTCCGGAATAAACGGCATAGGGTTCCATGGTGGCCACGGCCAGCAGGAAAATAATCGTCAGCCCTACCAACAATATGGTCAGGGCAACTTCATTGGGTGTTTTCTGCCGGCGGGCCCCTTCCACCAGATGAATCATCCGGTCCAGAAAAGTTTCTCCCGGGTTGGCCGTAATGCGCACCTTGATCCAGTCGGAAAGCACCCGGGTTCCCCCGGTCACCGAGCTACGGTCGCCTCCCGACTCCCGGATCACCGGGGCCGACTCACCGGTGACGGCGCTTTCGTCCACCGATGCAATCCCTTCGATCACCTCCCCATCGCCGGGAATCACATCCCCGGCCTCCACGAGGACCACATCTCCTTTACGCAGGGACGACGCGGGAATTATTTCCACACCCCCGGCCACCAGCTTTTTGGCCCGGATTTCCCGACGGGTACGGCGCAGACTCTCGGCCTGTGCCTTGCCCCTTCCCTCGGCCAGGGCTTCGGCAAAATTGGCGAATAGGACGGTTATCCAGAGCCAGAGGCAAATCTGGCCGTCAAACCCAAGGGTGGCCGCCTTTTTCACCACCGCATCCCTGAGGGTGAAAAGGGTGGTCAGAATGGCCACCATCTCGACTATGAAAATTACCGGATTGGCCCATAAAAGACGGGGATTCAATTTCACAAAGGCGTCTTTGCAGGCCCGCCATAGCAACACCCGGGTAAATCCGCCCCGGATGGTCTTTCCTCTGTATCCCTCCACGTGCCTTGCCCCCGTTCAGTAAAGTTTTCCGCACAGCATTGCCAGGTGTTCCACAATGGGCCCTAGGGCCAGGGCGGGAAAGAAGGTTAACGCGCCCACTATGAGCACCGTGCCCGCCAGCAATCCAACAAATAAGGGGCCGGTAGTTTCAAAGGTACCCGGGCCAGGCGGCACCGCCCCTTTGGCCGCCATGTTCCCGGCAATGGCCAGAACCGGCAGGATAACGCCAAAGCGCCCGATGAGCATGGCCAGACCGATGGCGATGTTGTAGAAAGGGGTGTTGGCGTTTAATCCTGCAAAGGCGCTGCCGTTGTTGCCAGCTGCGGAAGAAAAGGCATACAGTATTTCACTCAACCCGTGGGGGCCGGGATTTAAGACCGATGCGGTACCCGCCTTGGTGACTGCGGCCAGGGCCGCCCCCACCAGAATCGTGGCTGCCGGAATAAGCACCGCCAGGGTGGCCATTTTGGTCTCCCGGGACTCGATCTTTTTGCCCAGGTATTCCGGAGTGCGACCCACCATTAAGCCGACGATAAACACCGTGAGGATGACAAAAACCAGCATGCCATACAGTCCCGCACCCACGCCCCCGAAGACCACCTCGCCCAGCATCATCTGCAACATGGGCACCAGCCCGCCCAGAGGGGTGAGACTGTCGTGCATGGCGTTGACGGCGCCGCAGGAGGCGGCGGTGGTTACGGTTGCAAAAAGAACCGAATTGACTACCCCGAAGCGTACCTCCTTCCCTTCCATCGAAGGACCGGTTACACCCAGGGCATTTAGCTGCGGGTTACCCGCCACTTCGGCAGCATAGCAAACACCCAGAAAGAAGATAAAAAGGATCAGCATGGCCGCCAGAATCACCCGGCCCTGCCGGGCGTCTCCCACCATCCGCCCGAAGGTAACCGTCAGGCCGGCCGGGATGACCAGGATGGCCAGCATTTCCACCAGGTTGCTCAGAGGGGTCGGGTTTTCAAAGGGATGGGCGGAGTTGGCGTTAAAGAAGCCGCCGCCATTGGTTCCCAGCAACTTGATGATCTCCTGGGAAGCCACCGGTCCCATGGCTATGGTCTGCCGACCACCCTCCAGGGTTTTTACGGTCACATAGGGGCTCAGGTTCTGAATGACCCCCTGGGAAATCAGAAACAGCGCGCCTACCAGGGAAATTGGTAGCAGAATCCAGAGGACGGAGCGAGTGAGATCCATCCAGTAGTTGCCTATGGTCTGGGCCGAACGCCGGGCCAGACCTCTGATGAGGGCCACTGCTACGGACATGCCGGTGGCCGCGGAAACGAAATTCTGGACCGTTAGGCCGGCCATCTGGGTCAGATAACTCAGGGTGGATTCGCCGGCGTAGGCCTGCCAGTTGGTATTGGTCATGAAGCTGGCCGCAGTGTTAAAGGCCAGATCCGGCCTTACTGCACCGAAGCCCTGGGGGTTGAAGGGAAGGAGACCCTGAACCAGCTGCAACAGGAACAAAAAAGCCATGCCCAGGAAGTTAAAGGCCAGCAAGGCCACGGCGTATTCCCACCAGTTCATCTCTCTTTCTGCATCCACCCCTGTCAGGCGGTAGATGAGTCTCTCCAGGGGCTCCATGAGGCGGTCCAGTATGGTGCGTTCACCACTGTAAACCCGGGCCATGTATTGCCCTAGGGGTAGGGCCAGGGCCATAAGCAAAATAAGAAAAAGCAGGAACTGAAGCACATCCATTGCCTTCATCACATATCCTCCGCTTTCAGCAAAACGTAAACCAGGTATATCAATAGGCCACCGGTAACGAAAGCCCCCAAATACAGGTCTGCCAATACGGTCCCCCCTGTTATGATGGTCTCCGCCGACCCCAATTATAGGGCGGACAGAATTAAGTGGGGATTAGAAATGTGGGCAGGAAGATAAAGAAAACATAAAGCCTGCCCGGGCCGCCACCCCCGGGACCCTCCCGGGACGCGGCGGCAACGTGGTCGGCGCGGCCTTCCCGTCATTCGGTTGTCAAAGAACACGGGGGATTTCAGGCGGCCCCCTGGACCCGCAGCCCTCGCCCACCTTGTGCGAACGGTAAACACAGGTCTGGTAAGGGATTCCGGATACCACCTCCTGAAAAATGAAAAGGCCGTGCGCCTATTCCTTCTGCCCCCACGAGGAACGACCGTCCCCTTCGGGGTCGCGCTTCCCTCCCTCACGCCCCAGTACTGCCTCAGGAACTCCGCCCGCTTTGCTTTCCTGACGGGGTCGGTGCAGGTACGCCGCTCCTCGTGGTCCGCGATCAAAAGGTACTCCAGCCCACCGCCCTTCCCGAAGGTTCCGCGGATACAGGTAATGCTTGACACACCCGCCAAAAGGGGGTATCTTTTAAGTGAGTACTCACTTACTTATACGGAAAGCGAGGGTACACTATGGCAGGAGCAAAGCGCAACCCGGCCCAACCGGCCGAGGTCAGACGCTACCAGATCGTGGGCGCCGTTCTAGAGATTATTGCCGAAAAGGGGCTGGAGCAACTCACCACCGCCGAAGTCGCCCGGCGGCTGGGGATTGCCGAGGCCACAATTTTCAAGCACTTCGGCAGCAAGGGCGAAATGCTGCGCGAGGCGGTCCGCGTCTTTACGAAGGCCCTGCTGGAAAAAGCCGAAAGCAAGGTCGCCGCCGACCTGCCGGCCGCCGAGAAGCTGGTCCTGCTGTTGCGGCTGCACTTCCAGACCCTCAGAGAGCAGGGCGGAATCCCGCGCCTCATCTTCGGCGAACACCTGCATCTCAAGGACGAAATCGTTCGCCACACCATCAGGGAAACCATCCGCCGGTACAAGGAAATGGTGGCCGCGGTGCTCAGGCAGGGGGTGCGTGAGGGTACTTTCCGGCACAATCTGGAATGTGCAACCGCAGCCACCCTTTACATGGGCCTCGTCCAGGTTACCGTGTTCCACTGGTTGCTGGAAAACAAAGCCCTGCCCGCGGAGGAGGAAATCGACCGTCTTGGCCGCTTCCTGGTGGAGTGTTTCGGTGCGCCCCCAATTCCGGCGCAGCAGTAGCCGAGGTGATTTCCGTGCGTGGTAAATTGCTCCTCATAGTATGCCTGGTCGCCCTCCTGGTTCTGACGGCCGTGCGGATCAAGGCGCTAAAGACCCTTCCGCCCCCGAGCCCAAATCCGGGTTTGCCCGTGGAGGTGGCAGCCGTTTCCCGGGGGCCGGTGACCGCATCCCTCAATTATGCGGCCACCGTGGAAGCGGACTTTGAGACCAGCGTGGCCGCCAAGGTAGCGGCTCCGGTAAAGGCGCTGCTGGCGAAGGAAGGCCAGCTGGTGCGGGCGGGGCAGTTGCTGGCCCTGCTCGACGAAACCGAACTGGCCCGGAGGGCCGAAGTACTGCGCCGCAAAACGGAAACGGCACGTCTGCAAACGGAACATCTGGCCCGCGAATTGGCCCGTCAGCAGTTCCTCTTCCAACAAGGCGCCATTTCAGCCCAGGCCTACGACCAGGCGCAGTTTCTGCACGAGTCGGCCAGAAGCAATCTCCGTGAGGCGGAGGCGGCCTGGCAGGAGGCTGCCGCAAACCTCGAGTACGTGCGGCTGCACGCCCCGGCCGATGGCTTTGTAAAACGAATTTACAGGTATCCGGGGGACGTCACCGTACCCGGGCAGCCGGTTTTGAGCCTTTTGGCCACCCAGGACCTCAAAATCCGGGTTCGCGTACTCGAAAAGGACCTCAGCCACTTGCGGGTCGGTACCAAAGCGCTGGTTACCTTCGAGAGCGAAAGGACTTCCTTCGTATCCTCTGTGGAGCGCATCGACCCTTTTCTGGACCCCAAAGCGCGCACGGCCGCGGTGGACATCGCACTACCGCCCGAACTCGAGAGTGCCATCGTGCCCGGTGCCAGTTGCCGGGTCGCCTTCGTCCTGGCCGAGAAGGAAAACGTGCTGCGGGTCCCCAAAAGGGCGGTGCTGGAAAGCGACGGAACTCGATACGTCTATGTGGTGCTTGAAGGAAAGGCGGTGCGCCGACCCGTGGTCACGGGTGTCGCGGGCGAGGAATTCGTCGAGGTCGTCGACGGTCTCGGGGAAGGCGAAAAGGTGGTTCTCACCGGACTGCGCCAGCTTTATGACGGAAGGCCGGTTTACGTGTGGGGCGAGGAGATGAAGGAACGGTGAACTGGGCCGAAATTTCCCTCCGGAATCGGTATACCGTATTTGCCCTGACCCTGGCCATCATTTGTGGAGGCCTGTGGGCCAAGCAGACCCTCAAGGTGAGCCTGTTTCCAGATACGGCACCTCCGCTGGTCAACGCCGTGATTAACTGCCCGGGGCTGGCGGCAGACGACGTGGCCCGCAATGTGGTAAAACCCCTTGAGGAAGAATGTGCCACCCTGGAGGGGGTGCGCAAGATAAGTTCGCTTGCGCAGGAAGGCCTTGCCATTGTAAAGGTGGAGTTCCACTACAACGTTGACGTGGACGGGGCGGCGGTGGACGTGCAGAATGCCGTCAGCCGGGTGAAGCGGGTGTTTCCTCCCGGGGTGGAAGAACCGCGCGTACTGAAATTCAGTACCAGTGATCGTCCCGTCATCACCCTCGCCGTGACCGGCGTGCAGATCGATCCGGCAGTGGTGCGCGACCTCGCGGATAACGAAATCAGGAACGAATTGCAGCTCGTCCCCGGTGTGGCGGCGGTCGATGTCTTCGGCGGCTACCAGCGTCAGGTTAACGTTTTCCTCGACCGGGATAAGTTGGAAGCCATGAATATTTCCCCCGATCAGGTGATTGCGGCCATACGCGCCAGCAAAGTTACGGTCCCCGGCGGGCGCATCTCGACGGCGCAGGATGAGTACCTCATCCGAGTAGTTGAGGCGGCGCAGGATGCCGAGGAATTGGGCGCGGTGGTGCTGGAGAACAGTGCGGGACGTTTCGTCGTCCTCCGGGACGTGGCCCGTATCGAGGATTCCACGGCCGAACGGCGCAGCGAGTATCGCTTCCACGGCGCAAGCACCATAGCCCTAATGGTATTGAAAAAGAAGGAAGCCAACACGGTGGAAGTAGCCGACGCCGTGCTGGACAAACTCGACGAGTTGCAGCACCGCTATCCGTACCTGACCTTTAAGGTAGCCGACGAGGATGCCACCTTCACCAGGCAAGTAATACACAACATGACCCGCAGCGTTAGCGACGCCATGGTACTGGCCACGGTGGTCATACTGTTCTTTTTGGGCCACCTGATTCAGTCGCTGGTAGTGGCTCTTTCCATGCCACTCACCTTTTTGGGCACCTTCCTCGCCATGAAGGCGCTCGATATGGAATTGAATCTCATCACCCTTTCGGCCCTCATCCTGAGCGTTGGTATTGTGGTAGACCACGCCATCGTGGTGGTGGAAAACATCCTGCGCCATCAAGAGGAATTTCATAAGGAGCCTTTCCGTGCGGCGGTGGACGGCACCGCAGAAATCATGCAGCCGCTCGTGGTCGGAACATACACCACCGTCGTCGTACTGGTCCCCCTGCTGTTTATCGGGGGATTCGCCGGCCGGATCTTCGGACCGCTGGCCCTCACCCTCATCCTCGCCTTCACCATTTCGCTGCTCGTTTCGCTGACCATAATTCCGGTGCTCACCGTCCTTTTGTCACGAACCCGATGGCGGCGGGCGGAAAGCCTTGTCCGGCTCGGAACACGACCCTGGCGCCGGGCGACAGAAGCGTTAAAGGGCTTCTATCTTGATGTCACGCAACGGGCCCTCAGGCGGCCTGCCCCGACGCTCGGCCTGGCCGCCCTCAGCCTGGTCGCGGGCCTGTGGCTCCTGCGCCTCATCGGCATGGAGGTTCTGCCCAAGATGGATGCCGGTGCCTTTTTCATTTACCTCCAAACCGAGCCCGGTACCTCGCTGGAGCAAACCAGCCGTATCGTCGCGAAAGTGGAAGAACTCCTGGCCCGTGAACCGGCGGTGCAGCGCTACAGCAGTCAAATCGGTTATGAACCAGGGGCCCACTATTTCGGCGAGTCCGGGACTCTGGGAGTCAACCAGGCCTACATTAATGTCACACTAACGTCCCGTAAGAGCCGGCATGAAACCGGCTGGGACATTCAAGAGCGCCTTCGCCAGCAGATCGCGCTCCTTCCTGGGATCGACACCTTTGTTGTTAAGGAAGTGGGAGGAACGGCCATCGCCACCACCCGGGCACCGATTGATATCCGCATCAGCGGGCCTGAGCAGAAGGTTTTGACCCACCTTGCCGACCTGGTGGTGGACAAACTTTCCGGTGTCCCGGGCGCCAGCAACATCTACAGGAGTTGGTCGCTCAACAACCGGGAAATCCATCTTCTGGTCCGGGAGGAGCGGGCCGCAGAACTCGGCCTTACCGCGGCTGCCATCGGAACCCAGGTGTTTGGCGGTCTGCAGGGAGTGGGGGCCACCACGCTGGAAAGAGAAGCCGGGCGAAACATTACGGTGATGGTGCAGTACGACAAGGCCTTCCGGGAATCACCCCGTGACATTGAGGAGGTACTGATCTCCACGCCCACCGGCGCCCGGGTGCCACTCCGAGATGTGGCGTACGTTACCGCCGCGTGGGGCCCTACCGTCATTACCCGGGAAAACCTGGAGCAGTCCATAGACGTCCTCGGATTCACCCAGGGACGGACCTTCAGCCACGTAATTGCAGACATCCGCCGGGCCTTACAGGAGGTTCCCGTTCCCGACGGTTACCGGATGGCAATTACGGGCGAACAAGCGGACCTGGCGGAGTCCTTCGCGGATCTGAGAATGGCCCTGGTGCTGGCCATCGCCGGCATTTACCTGCTTCTGGTGGCCCAGTTTCGGTCCTTCGTACACCCGGTAACCATTATGGCCGCCATACCACTGGTGGTGGTAGGAGTGGCCCTTGCCTTACTGTACGCCGGCAAGGCGGTCTCGCTTCCCGTGCTGCTGGCCTTCATTCTCCTTGCCGGCACGGTGGTCAACAACTCCATTTTGCTGGTTGATTACGCCAATCGGGCCCGGGAGGACGGCGTCGAGCCCCGGGAAGCGGTGCTGAGGGCGGTAGCCGTCAGGTTTCGTCCCATTATGATGACGGCCCTGGCCGACGTGGCCGGAATGTTGCCCCTGGCCCTCGAGTGGTCCCTGGGAGCCGAAAGGTTTTCTCCCCTGGCCATAGCCGTCATCGGCGGCATTTTAACCGCCACGCTCCTTACCATGGTAGTGATACCGGTGATCTACGTAGGGCTCGCCGCTCTGACGAGGCGAAGTACCGCCGTGTCCTAAAGCAGCCCGAAGCCGCGATCTCGTGGAACGGAGCAAAGGCCGTGCTGACACTTGAACGAAACTACCCCGCCCGAAAGCCCGCGTTTTTCCTGGCCCCGCCGTGACCTGTCCGCCTTCTTGTCCGACGTCTGGAGGGGCGTCCCAAGCCGGGCGACCGCTTTAGCACGCCGGACGGACGGATTCATGTAGTCGGAGCAGGCCGGGAGCTCAGCTCGGAGGACGTGTGGATTCCCACGGCGGAGGACACGATCACCGAGCTCGACAAGCGCCGATGGGAGGTGTCCTCGACCTGACCTGGGCGGCGTCTTGCGTGGAGGTCCGGAGTCCCAAGGGCGTGAAGCGCATTCAGGACCTCCACCGGGACTGGCTGGAAGGTTCGGGCAAGGTGTTGCTGTACGCCCTTCAGGCGGGAAGGATGGCGGAAGGCAGACCGTGTTCTCACGGACCGAAGGGACGGTTCGAATGCCGCAGGATAAGCGGCAGGCTGCGGCGAATTGAACCGGACGAAGGGGCCGAGAAGTAGCGGCGAGACGCGGGCTTCCCGGACCGGCGACGAAGGGGTGGTAATGCGTGCTGCTCGAACAGCTGGAGTCGAGCCTGGCGTGCCTGTTGGTGTCCGGGCTGATCGTCCTTTTGGCCATGTTCGCCTTCACGAAGGTTACGAGGTACGACGACTGGGCGGAGATCGCCCGCGGAAACGCGGCGGCGGCGATAGCTCTGGGCGGTAAGGTGGTGGCCGCGGCCAACATCATGCGGGTGGCCGTGCACACCAACAGCGGGGTCCGGGACACGGTCGTGTGGGGGCTGATCGGAGTGGGCCTTCTGATGCTGGCGTACCTGGCCTTCGAGTGGCTCACGCCGCGGCTCGACGTCAGCAAGGCGATCGCCGAGGGAAACGTGGCCGTGGGGGCGCTTTCGGCGGCCTTCTCCGTGGCCCTCAGTCTCCTGGTGGGCGCGAGCATTTCGTAAGGAGGTCGCCCCCGAGGGGCGCCGCCGGGCCTTTGCTGGAAAACCTGCGCGGAAGGGGTATCGTTGGGATGAAACTGCTCAGGCGCTTGAAGGACCTGCTGGAGGCCAACATCGCGGACCTCATCAGCAGGGCCGAGGACCCGGAAAAGATGCTGAACCTGTATATCGAGCGGGCGACCGAGGAGCTGAAGGAGTTTAACGTCCAGGTCAACCGTGCGGTGGCCGACGAGCTGGCCCTCCGGCGGAAGATAGAGGCGGCCGAAAAGGAAATCGAGTCCTGGAACTCCCAGGCGAGGGTCGCCGTACAGCAGGGCCGGGACGACCTGGCGCGGGTAGCGCTGGAGCGCAAGCAGGAGGCTCAGGCCAGCCTGGAGAACTACCGCGCCCAGCTGGCCGAGCAGGAGAAAGCGGTGGCCGAACTGCGGGAGAACTACCGCCTGCTGGAGGAAAAGTTACACAAGGCCAGGGCCGAGCGGGACCAACTGGTCATCCGGAAGCGCCGCGCCGAAGCCCTGAAGGAGGCAAGCGAGGCGGTGCAGCAGGCGGCCGGTTCGAGCGCCCTGTCGGACTTCGACCGCATGCGGGAGAAGGTGGAGCGCCTGGAGGCGGAGGCCAGAGCGGGCGCGATCTCCCTCGGCGGCTCGCTCGAGGACGAGTTTGCGAAGCTGGAGGAAGCGGCCCGGCGGCAGAGCGTCGAGGAGGAGCTGGCGAGGCTTAAGGAAGAGCTGGGAAGGGGCCGGTCCTGAGCCGAACCGGGCGGCGATTTCCGAGAGGCGGAGAGTGGTTTCGGTGGCCGGTTGGCGGCGGATTTTGAGGCCCGGGGCTTTCGCCGTCGTTTTGCTATTCCTCCTTGCGGCGCTGGTCCCTGCGGCGCTGGCGAAGGGCTCTTCCTCCGGCGGGAGGGCGACCTTTTCGTCGGGAAAGAGCTTTTCTTCCGGCGGCGGATACTCGTCCGGCGGGCGCGGCTTCGCCTCGAAAATCCCCGTTGCCGAGAGGGTGCCCGCTTCCCCTTCCGGCGGCAGAGATTTTGTTTCCGGCGCGGCCGGGGGGAGGGGAACCGCCGGGGCACCTTCCCGCGAGAGCTTTGCGACCGGGATGCAAAGCTTCTCCACTCCGCGCCAGGCCGGTCCGCCGGCCATGTACCGGGACTACGGCACCGGGGTTCAGAGCTACTCCACGGGGCGGAAATCCTACGACACAGGCCGGGCGTCCTACAGCGGGGGCGGCGTGCCGGACGTGGCGCGGACCCGCAACCCGGACCGGCCCCCGGTGGCCGTTTTCGGCCCCGCCCCACAACCGCCGGAATACTACCACGACTACTACTGGGGCCTGCCCCTCTGGCTGCGCCTGTTCTTCCGCCCCGTGTACTGGTGGACCCCCTGGGGCTACCACTTCTTCGCCCCGCGGCTGCTTGCGTGGCTGCTTCTGCTCGGCCTTGTGGCGGTCGGAGCGCTGTATCTGTTGGGGAAGTTCAGGCGGTCCGAAGGGAGATGAGCGAGGGTGGAATTTCCGCAGATTCTGGACGGAAAGCGGGTCTTCATCCGGCGCGACCGCGAGGACAGCGGGTTCGACGGCGTGGTGACGCGGGTGATCGGGAAGTGGATATACGTGGCGGTGGCCGACCCGGACCCGTCCGGGTATGACGGCATCTGGGTCAACACCGAGCTCCAGCGGGAGATCGGGGTGCTGAAGTAAAGGGATGGGAGTGGCATTCCAGCTTCAGGCCTGAGGGGGTTGGCGCTGAAGTTTCAAGATGTTTCGGTCCCAGCTTCTCGCCGCCGTCGGCCTGATTCCTCTTTACTTTGCGGCGGCAGGAATAGCCGCCTGGGTTCTGAGCGTGCTGGCGCGGGTTCTTCTCCTGCGGTTCGCCCGGGTGCTGGGGAGCGAGGTGGGAGAGCGGCTGGCATCTATTTCCGCTCGCCCGCTGGGCCTGGTCGCTTTCGTGCTCTTTCTTTACGTCGGGCGGGCTCACCTTGCGGCACGGCCGGAGTACCACGGCGCTCCCTTTCTCGCGTACCTTGACCGTGTCAACTTTCTTCTCATCGTCTTCTTCCTTGCCCTGTGGGCCGACCGAATCCTGGTGGCTCTCTTTGAGTGGTACCTTCAGAGCCTGGCGAAGCGTCCGTCTTTCGATCCACAGTTCCTCTCCCTTCTCCGCTACGCGGGGCGGATCGCCGTCTACTTCGTGGCGGTAACGGTTGTCTTGGGGCACTTTGGGGTGAATTTAGGGGGGTTCCTGGCGACGGCGGGAGTGGTTTCCCTGGCGATCGCCTTCGCCACCCAGGAGACCCTGAGCAACATGGTCGCGGGCTTTATCCTGATGCTCGACCGGCCTTTCCAGATCGGCGACCGCATCGAGATTTTGGGAACCTCCCTGGTTGGAGACGTGTTGGAAATCGGCACGCGCAGCACCAAGCTCCTCACGTTAGATAACACCGTGGCGGTTCTGGCGAACAAGGACCTGGTGGCCAGCCGGATCATCAACCATTCACGACCGGACGGGACGGCGCGCCTCCGGCTCACGATCGGGATCCCTTACACCGCCAATGCAGAGGTGGCGAAAGATGTGTTCCTTGCGGCGATGCGAGAGCACCCTCGCGTCCTGGCGGTGCCGCCGCCCGCGGTTTATCTCGAGGAACTCGCCGAGAGCCAGATGCGCCTGCTGGGGGTTTGCGCGATTCCAGACCTGCGCGAAGCCCAGCGCGTGCGGGATGAGTTGAACACGGCGGTGCTGAAGGCGTTGCAGGAAAAGGGGATCTACAAGTCGAAGCAAGCTTGACGGCGGAACCGAACCCGGGCGGCCGAGCCCACGGGCGGAAGGAGTTCGTCCCGCCGCCAGGAGCGCCGGTCGGGTCCGCAGGCCTTTGAGCCCGGCGGCAAAGAGGCCGGTCCGCCCCGGTCCCGCATCGCGGCGGGTATACTGGAGCCGGAGCAAGGTGGAGCTTCCATGAGCCTGGCTTTGCGGGTGGTCGACGCCGCGGGAGCCGAACTATCCGACACCTACCTGATACGCGTGGGGGGCTGGACCGAAGAGCGCTACTTCGCCGAAGCCCCGGAGGACCGGATCGTGGAGTTCGAGGAGGGTGAGATTATCGTGGCCTCGCCCGCCACGGCCTCCCACCAGCGGCTGGTGCGCTTCCTGACGTTCCTGCTGGCAGGCTACGCGCGACGGCCCCCACGGCGGCGCAGCTGCGCCGCGCAGACCGCGTCCGAGATGACCCGTCCCAGCAGCGCGGCCTGCTCCCCGGGAAAGCCCTCCCGCAGGCGCGCCTCTATTTTCATCCGGCCGCAGCGCCACTTCCTCCACCTCACTTCCGGCCCCCGGACCGCTCGCGCTCGATGCCCTGGGCGATCCAGGAGCGCATCAGGGTCTGGTAGGGGATGTCCTTCTTCCTCGCGATCTCCTTGGCCGCCTCGATCTGGGAGACCCGCAGGCGCAGGGTCACGCGCTTCGTCTTCGACCGCTCCGCGATCCGGGCAGCCAGCTCGGGGTCGAGCTCCAGTTCGACGGGCTCATCGCTTTCAATATAGTCCAGCGAATTGTGTCCGTCCCAAAATTCGGCCTCTTCCTTTTCGCTCCTGAACTGCGGGAGCTCTTTCGCCATCAACCTCGCCTCCTTTGCCGGTAATACCGGCGCTCCCATGCGTTCATGCCCCTCGCGGTGATGACCCGGACGATTCCGCCGGCCTTGAGGCGGAAGATGACCGTCAGGTATCTCCCCTCGTCGGTCTGGCCGTAGGCGGCAAGCCTTCCGCCCCGCACCCTTCGGACAACCGGACGATTGTAGACCACTTCTTCCACGTCGTCCGGTGACAGTCCGTGCCTTTCTTCGATATGCCCGCCATTTCGGGCGTCCCATTCGAACCCTCGGATCCTCACGCGCTACACCCGCCTTCAAGATATCATCCTGTCGTGCCGCCGTCAACGCGGCCCGAGGACGGCGCACCGGAATCCCCGCGCCGGCACCGCGGGTGCCTGCCGCCGCAACTATCAGAATTGCGCCAAAACGTCTGCTGCAATTGCTACAATGGGAAAAGCCTTGAAAATCAAGGGCTCCGCGGTGATCGGGTTTCGAAGCCATCGGGGACCGGGTTGCGGGCCCCGCCGCCCGGCCCGGCCGGGTCCGGGAGGCCTTCCGCGGCCGGCCTCCACGGAGTTGTGCATGTTAGCCAACTGTGCTATAATGGCTTCGGAGGGATGCCCGATGCAGACATGGACCGTAGCCCGGGCCAGGAACAGCTTTGCGGAGCTGTACCGCGCGGTGACCGACGGGTGGAACGAGGTCTTCGTGGAGCATGGCTCCAGGAAAGACGCCAAAACCATGTCCCTCGTGCCCACCGAACTCCTCGACGCCGTGATCGGCGAGCACTACAGGTTCACCACGGAGTGGACCTTCACCCGGGACGAGACCGCTCCCGGAGGCTGGTGGACGGCGTGGAGCCCCGAGTTCCGCCTTTACGGGGACGGCCCGACCAGGGAAGAGGCCCTGCGCTCCCTGGCGCAGGCCGTCGCCGACGAGGTCCTGACGGCCATGCGGGACCCGCGGGGGTACTTCGGCACCAGGGACGAGTTTGTCGCCAGGTACCCCTACTTCAGGCGGATATTCAGGCTCATCCGGCCCGAGGCACCGGAGGAGCTTGAGGCTGTCATCGCCGCGCTGACGGAAAACGAAAGGGAGCGTCATGAGCCGCGTCAGGTTCACCTACCGGGAGGTGGTCCGCCTCGCCGAGCACTTCGGCCTCCAGAGGGAGGGCACCAAGTGGCGCGGCTCCGGGTATCGGGGCCGGAGGGCGGTCGTCCAGATCCACTACCACCGCGGCGGAAAAACCATACCCACCGGCACGCTCAGAAGAATATGCGAGCAGTTCGGCTTTCCCGACCTGGAGACCATGCGAAGGTACTTCGACGAACACCTCTGAGCTTCCGCCTGCCGGAATTCGAGAAGCCCTGCAAACGAAGGGCTCCGCGGCGATCGGGTTTCGGGGCAAGCGGGTACCCGGGGGCCGGACTGCGCCGCCCGGCCCGGCCGGGTCCGGCAGGCCTTCCGCGGCCGGCCTTTTCCCCCGCGGAGGCGCGCCAGGTCGCTTGACCGGGCCGCCTTCCGGCGGGCGGCGCGAGGAAAGGGGGATTTTTTGTGGCCGCAAATACTGGAAAGGCGGCGGGCCCCTGGGGTACAATACTTCCGGGGGTGATCGCCGCCGTGCTCAACCGGGTGGCCAAAGAGGCCGAAAGCCTGCTCGGCATGCCCGCAGCGGCCGTCCTCCGGGAGGGGCTGAAAAAGCTTCTGGCCTCCAAGATTGAGGAGAACAGCGGCATCGTCGAGAGCCTGAAAAAGAAATACGGAACCTCCGGGTACCTGGAACTGGAGGAGAAAATCAGGAGGGGCGAGGTGCCCGAGCACCCCGCCTGGGAGGACGTGATCCTGTGGGAGGAACTGTCGCGGCACACGGAGGCCCTGCGGGGGCTGATCCGCCGGCTGGAGGCGGGTGGGGCGGTTGCCTCTTGACCCGCAGGAGCTGGCGGCGCGGTACGGCGACATCATCGCGGCCGTCGAAACCGTGGGCGCCGGGACGGCCCGCAAAACCAGGTTCGTGCTCAGGGACGGCAGCTACATTGGCGTGCAGTTCTCGGCGTCGGGCCGGTACTCGTACCACTGGGAAAGGCGGCACGTAGACGGCAAGCTGTACCGCTTCGACAACGCCCCGCACCACTTCGAGGTTGCGACGTTCCCCCACCACCTCCACGACGGAAGCGAAGAGAAGGTTGTCGAATCCCGGATAAGCGCCCGGCCGGAGGAGGGGGTGCCCCAGGTCCTGGACTTCGCGAGGGCCAAGCTGCGCGGGCAGCCGCCAAACGGGGGGCGGGCGCATAGGCAAAAACAAAGGCGAGTTCCGGAAAGCGGCCTGAACCGTTCGGGCCGCTTCTCGTTTCGGGCCTTCCGGCCGGGTACCCGGACGCCGGGCCGCCGGACCCGTCAGGCGTCCGGAGTCAGGGGGCCTTCCACGGCCGCCAGTACCTCTTTGGCAATGAACACCCTGTTCCGCCGCCGTCCCCCGCCCCGGCCCCATTTCGCCTCCCCGTTGTTATACTCAACGGCAGCAAGCCCGGCTCTTATTATACTTTTGGCGCCAAAAGTACAATAACGCCCCGCGAACCGCGAGCATCCCCTCTTGCACTCTTGCGTTCCGCCTTCTGCCATGGTACCCTAAAGATAACCAGTTGTGCTCCCGAACGAAGCACAGGGAGGGACCGTTTTGGAGCAGTTCATCGGCACCCGCGAGCTGCGCAGCAGCCTTTCCCGGATCCTCCGGGCCCTCGACCCCGAGCGGCCGCTGGTGGTCACCGTCAGGTCGCGGCCCGCGGGGGTCCTGCTGGACTACGGCAGGTACCGCCGGCTGCTGGAGGCTGAGGAGGAGGCGCGGGAGCTCCGGCTGCGGGTCGAGCTGGAGCGGCTGCGGGCCGCGGCGGCCCGGGCGGGCCTGGCGGACGCGGGGCCGGAAGGCCCGGGGGAGGAGGAGCGGCGGTGAGCGCCTCCGCGCCGTACCCGGCGAAGGCCGGCCCCGGCTTCGTGAATTTGTGGAAAAAGGGATTGTAGAGTGTCTTTATTTTCGGAAATCCTGCTCAGGAGGGATAACCGTGTCCGTGGTTATTGAAACCATTCAACAGGCGCGGGAGGAAATTGAAAGGCGGTGCGTAGCCGATCTCCTTGACCCTCTGATTCAGGTGGAGCAGTATGCGGGAGAAGTGGTATCGCTCTCGTACGACGAGGCCATCGTGCAGGTCCATGATTACCACCGCCACCGGGTGGGGGGACTGCCGAGCCAGTGCTTCCTTATCGCCACGCGAAAGGAGCCCGGACCTACCTGCGACTGGAACGACGAGGACGCCTGTGTGATCCTTCTCCGGGTGCAGGGACCAGCCTCCCTTCCGCACGACGCCGAAGCGCTCCAAATCAAGGCCGACGCAGCGCAGCGGTCCTCGGAGCAGGACCATTACTGGGACCGTGAAGAACTCGACCTGCACACCCGGAACAAGATTTCCTTTGCCGGGCTGAAGTGCCACCGGGTACTCGGCACCTTCTACGTAGACCGCCAAGACGACGGCACGCTGGTACGGCGCTTCGGAGCGGACATATCGAACTACTACGCCACCTGCGCCCTCAAGGTCTACAAGCCCGTAGGAAGGGCCCTCGAAATCATCGCCAACTACCGCGATCCGGACCGTCTCGCCGACCACCCCCTGAGGGAGGAAAGAGTAGAAATAGGCCGCGTTCGCTACACGTCCACGGACCGCAGAGGGCGCGGCGTTGACACGGTAAGGATTCACCTGGCTCCCACGGACCTGCTCCGCCAGAAAACGGCCCTCTTCGGGATGACCCGCACCGGGAAGTCCAACACGACCAAGATAATGGCCCGGTCAGTGTTCGAGCTGCGGTACAGGAATCCACAATCCGGCAGGATCGGCCAGCTCATCTTCGACTACAACGGAGAGTACGCGAACGAGAACGTTCAGGACCGCGGCGCGCTCAAGAACGTGTGGCAGCTCCATCCGAACGGATCGGCGGAGGACGTGGTTACGTACGGCGCCCAGCCGCACCCTAACGACCCCAACAGGCGGCTCCTCCTGATAAACTTTTATCTGGACAATATGCTGCCGCTGGGCAAGCAGCTCATAGACGAGTTGTTGGCCGACGAAAAAGTGCGGTACGTAGAGGGCTTCAGGGGAGTCTCTATGGAACCGCCAGGAGAAGGGGCCTCCGAAGGTACGCTCAGGAGGTACCAGCGCCGCTGTCTGGCCTACCGTGCTCTCCTGGCCCGGGCCGGTTTTACCCCGCCTCCGAGCTTTCAACGTCCCCGAGGGAGAAATCTGTTCGGCCACCAACTCCTCCAAGCCATGCGGGAGAGCGAGCACGAACAGAGGGAAGAGTTCGCGACCGCTGCCGACGTACTTGAACGGCTGAACAGGAACCAGAACGTAAGCTGGGACCAGCTGGCTACCGCCTTGACCGGGTTGCACGCCTTCATTACGGCAAAAGAGACCGGATACGAGGAATTCAACACCCGGTATATGGAGACCAGTACCTCCGGTACCAGCTGGGCAGACCAGGAGCTAATAAACATTCTCGGAATGCTGGCCCAAAGGAATGGGCCGGTGCTGGTGCGGAGGGCGCTCAACCGGCACACCCATACGGTGGAGCGGGATTTTGCCCAACTCATCTATGAGGATCTGTGCGCCGGCCGGCTGGTAATAGTCGATCAGTCTCTGGGGGATCCTGATCTGAACCGCACCACAGCCGACCGCATCATGGAGTATATCTTCAGGCAGCAGCAGCTAGTGTTCTCCAGCGGTCAGGTACCGCCGGATGTGATTGTGTACATAGAAGAGGCGCACAACCTTCTCCCCAGCGGCAAAGAGCTGGACCCCAAAGACCCGCGTACTATCTGGCCTCGCGTCGCAAAGGAAGGCGCCAAACTGCATATAGGTCTGGTCTACGCCACCCAGGAGGTTTCGAGCGTTCACAAAAGCGTGCTGAAAAATACCGCGAACTGGTTCATTGGTCATCTGAACAACACCGAGGAGACTAAAGAGTTGGTCAAGTTTTACGATTTTGCCGACTACCAGGCGTCTATTCTCCGCGTCCAGGATCCGGGATTCATCCGGGTGAAGACCCTGTCCAATCCCTACGTGGTGCCGGTGCAGATCGACCGTTTCTACATCGGTGCGCCGGAAGCCGCCGCTGCGGCAGCGGAAGCGGAAGGGGGAGGGCAGTGATGCCCCATTCCGGCGAACGCCCCAGCTACATTGCCCTGTCAAGGATAGCGAGTAGCGAAAAGGTGCGGGGATTCCTGAGCCGGTGCACCGTTCGCGTGCCCGAGCGGGCCGGGGCCGCGGCGGAAGGACTTGTGGAGGTGGCCGGCCCGACCCCCGAAAGCCTCCCGCGGTTTGTGGTGGCCATAGACGGCAGCTGGACGCAGGTTCCGGTGGAAAACGGCTTCCCCGGAGCGGAGGTGGGCTTCGTATCCGCGGCTCTCGTCTTGCTCGACCTCGACCGGATCAGGGCGCTTTCGCAGGAGCGGTTCCCTTCCCCTCCTGAAGTCCACCGTACCGCAACGTCGGAGTCGGGTGAATTTGTGATGCCCGGTTGCAACGTGCAGCGCCGCGACGCCCTCGACCCAAAGCACTCCTTCCGCCAGCAGCTTTTTGAAGAACTCGCGGGAGCGCGGCTGGCCGAAGACGGAGAATCCCTTCTCGATACGTATCACGTCCTGCTGGATTACAAGAGCGAAGCCAGGGATGAAAGGTGTCCCTACGAGGACTGCCTCAAGTCAGACCGAACCTTAGACCGTGGAAGGGGAGCGCATACGTGCTCCTGCTCTCTCAAGCGCCCCCTTTACGCCACGGACGCGCTCAGAATTCATGAAGCTTTCAATCCGACAGGACCGAGCGGCGAGGCGTACGGAGAGGCCATGCAGGTGGTGGAGAGGCTCCTGCTGGTCAACTTCCTGCGCACGCTGGAGCGGAAGAGATGGCTTGACAGCCTGGCCCAGATCGCCCTGGTCATTGACGGCCCGCTTGCCGTCTTCGGCCATCCGGCATGGCTGAAAGACGCGATTGTCAAGGAACTCCAGCGTATAAACGCGGCGGTCAGAAGGGCCACCGGCAGGGACCTTCTGCTTCTCGGAATCGAAAAATCCGGAACGTTCCTGGACCACTTCATCCGTCTGGACACAAGCGCCTCCGGGTCCCCGGGGCAGTTTCCCCCGGGGACAGCGCTACTGCTCACAGACCGGTACATAAAAACCCACATCGTTCTTTCGAAGAGCGAGCGGCCCTACGGGTACCAAACGTACTTTGGCCGAAAGTTCTTCTACAAGACCCGCTCGGGGGCGCGGATCGTCGGGATGACGCCGTTTCTGTGCGAGGCGCACGCCGATCTTTCCACCGCCCATCCCGACCAGTATCCAAGGTTGGGGGAGGCGATCGCGCTGCTGGACGCGCTGGTTTCCTCGCGGCACCCTGACGCCCTCGTGCCGCTGGTAGAGGCCCACGCTCGGGCAACGATCGCCAGGGGCCTCGGCACCCGGGTGCTGGAGCAGCTGGTAAGGGAGCTGGTGCGGCGTGATGCCTGACGCCGGAATGCCGCCGGTGCCGCGCGCCGCCGTGCGCTGGCTTTCCTTCGGGCCGTACTACGGAATGTTTCCGGTCGGCTTTGCGCTTGAGGTCGTCGCGCGGTACACCGCCCCGGGAGATGCAGTCCTGGACCCATTCGCCGGCCGGGGCACCAGCGTGGCCGCGGCCGCCGCGCTGGGCCGCCGGGGGTTCGGAGTAGAGGTCAACCCCGTCGGGTGGCTGTACGGCGCGGTGAAAACGGCTCCGGCGGACCCCGAAGCGGTCGTGCGTCGCCTCCGCGAAATCGGAAGCGCCGCGGAAGAGTATGAGCATGAGGCCGAGGCCCTGCCGGAATTCTACCACTGGTGCTTTTCGCTGCCCGTCCGGCGCTTTCTCCTCGCGGCCCGAAGCCTGCTCAGGTGGAAGGAGCACCCGGTCGACGCCACGCTGATGGCCTTCGTGCTCCTCTACCTTCACGGCAAGCGCGGCCAGGCCTTATCCAACCAGATGCGGCAGCAGAAGTCCCTGGCCCCCGCGTACTCGCTGCGCTGGTGGAAGGCGCGCCAAATGCTCCCCCCATATCTGGACCCGGTGGAGTTCCTGGCCGCTCGTATCCGATGGCGGTACGCATGGGGCACGCTCGATCCGGAGATGGGCGAGATGCGGCTGGGCGACTCGCGCGACGTGCTGCCGGTGCATCGCCCTCCCGGCAGGGGGTACCGGTTGCTGTTCACCTCGCCACCGTACTGGGACCTCACCTGCTACTACTATGATCACTGGCTCCGCTACTGGTTGCTCGGGGGGCCCCAGACGCCCACCAGGGTTACCGAAGAGTGGACGAGGGAAAGCCGGCACGGGAACCGGAAAAAGTACCGCGACCTCCTGCGGTCGGTGTTCGGCGCCGCGGCGGAGCTCATGGCGGCGCAGTGCGCCGTCTACGTGCGGACGGACGCAAGAGAGTTCACGCGGCAGGTGACGGAAGAAGTCCTGAAAGAAACCTTCCCCAAAAAGCGCATCCAGGAGGTGCGGGCTCCCTTTTCCCGCCAGCCCCAGACGGCCCTCTTTGGGGACAAGGGGCCAAAGCCGGGGGAGGTAGACCTGGTTTTGACGGGTTAGGTGTGGGAGGTTGACACCGTGGTCTTCAAGCGGGGCTACTGTCCCGAGTGCGACGCCGTAAGTGACCTGGAAGTCAGGACGGTCGACCAGACCTTCCCCGTGCGGGGGAGTCCGTGACCGTGACGTCCCCCGTTGCCTTCTGCACCGCCTGCGGGGAGGACGTCTTCGACCGGGAGCTGGACTTCGCGGCGCTGGAGATGGCCTACGCGGAGTACCGCCGCCGGAAGGGACTGCCAGGCCCCGCCGAGATCGCCGCCCTGCGGGAGAGGCTGGGCCTGAGCCGGAAGGCCCTGGCGGAGATCCTCGGGTGCGGCGAGGACGGGGTGCGGCGGTACGAAACGGGCGTGGTGCCGACCCCGGAGCACGCCGAGGTGCTGAGGAGGCTCGCGAAACAAACCGGGAAAAGAAAAGGCTGCCGGGATTAAGCACCTGGCCTTGTAGCCAGGTGAGGATTGAAGAGGCCGGGATGACTTCCCGTCCCTCAAAAACTGCTCAAGGTTGCCGTTAGCAAGATGAAAGAGTACCAGGGAAAGGAGTGACGACCAGTAATCGACTACCGAGAAGCTCTGCAGGAAGAAAATGAAGCTATAAAGACCTCCAGAATTCCTCCTCCGCAATCTTAAGCTGATGCTTCAGTATCTTCTTCCAGAGATTGGAGGGTATCTCTTTGTGAATGGCGTGGCTCACCCTGGTCCGCAGGACTTCGCCGCTCGGTAGCACCTTTTCGTAATACCAGTGATCGGTATCCCTCACCAAGCGCCACCCGTTCTTCTCGCAGTACCTTTTGAGGTCGCCGAAGGTGGGAGGCATTCCTCTACATCTCCTACATCTCCAGAAGACCCTCGATCTCTTCGTCCGTCTCGCACAGCCAGACCCGTAGCATGTACGGGAAGTGGCCCCTCCGGTTGGGGGCGTTCAGGAACAGCGGCAGCCGCTCCAGGTAGTCGCGGGCGTAGAGCTTCAGCTCCCTCGCCAACTCCTTCACCGCCCCCTCCAAAGTCGGGGCGTTCACGGCCAGCTCCAGTTCGTCCACGGCCAGGGTTACCGACCCGTCCTCCTCGGGAAGGACCTCCGGCCGGAGCCGGTACGCCTTCAGTACCTCTCCGACCAGATCCCGGCGCAAGAGCAGGACCTCCTCCGCCTGGCGGCGGCGGACCACCGCGGGCAAACAGCGGTGCCACACGCTGTCGAACAGTTCGGTAAAGGAACTGCGGGCTGCGGTAAACTGAACCTCGGCCAACACGCCGGTACACCTCCTTGCTCTTAGTATACCGCAAAGTGTACGTTCTGTACACTCCGACTTCGGGCACTTCCAGACCTTGCGGAACCCCGCCCGGCCCCTGTCCGACCAGTTGCGGAAACCTAGAAAAATCAAGGGTTCCTTGCGGAACCCTGAACCGCCCTCTCCTGGAATTGAAAAGCCCGCGAAGCCTTGATTTGTCGGGCTTTGCGGGCCTCGGACTGGTCGGGGCGACAGGACTTGAACAAAACGACCCCGCCCGGAAGCCCGCGTTTTTCCTGGCCTCGCTCTCACCTGTCTGCTTTTTTGTCTGCCTCCAGCACTTCCGCCACGGAGCCGGCCTTCCTGACCGCGTGGGCGTAGATGGCCGCCGTGACGGCCGGGCTAGAATGGCCCAAGAACGCCGACACGGTCGTCAGCGGCACCCCGGCGTCCAGCAGGATCGACCCCGCCGAGTGGCGAAGATCGTGGGTACGCATGCGGGGCAGGCCGGCCTTCTTCAGCGCCCACAGCAGGGTGCGGCGCACCGAGTTTCCGCTGGGGGGCCGGCCTCCGTTCTCGAACACCAGGGCCTCGCTCCGCCGCCGCATAAGCGCCACTTTAGCCTTCACCGCCGCCTTCCGGTGCTCCTCCAGCATCCGCAGGGTTTCCGGGTCCAATGTGATTGTACGATACGCAGCTGGAGTTTTGGGCTCCTCCTTGAGCCTCCGGCTCCGGGTGTCCGCGGCGCGCCGCACCGTCACGGCGCCTTTGGCGAAGTCCACATCCGACCACTTCAGACCCAGCAGCTCCCCGAGCCTCATGCCGGTGAGGAGCAGCATCCGCACGGCCAGGCCGTGCCGGTAGCCTTTCAGGGCCTCCAGCAAGCGGGCCGCCTCCTCGGGGCCCAGCACGGCCCTGGCCCGCCGGGGCGTCCTCGGCGTCCGGAGGCCCACCGTGGGATCGGCGGGCAGGTAGCCCCACGCGGCGGCCTGCCGGAGCGCCGTCCGCATGGTTCCGACAATCTTCCGCGCCGAGGAAGGCAGTTCCTCGAACAGCCCCGCCAGGGCCTCCTGGAGGGCGCCCGCCGTGAGGCCCCAGAGCGGCAGGTGCCCGGCATGGGCCTTGAGCTTCCGCACGTGCCACTCGTAGGTCTGCCAGGCCCTTTCGGAGATCGTTGGAGGCTTGACCCGCTCCAGCCACAAATCCAGGTACTCCCCCAGGTTCATGGCCGCCGCCTTCGGCCCGGTCCGCCGCTTCAGCCGGACCTCCAATTCGGCGGCGTAGATCTTCGCCTGGGAACGGGTGCCGTGGAAAGTCTCGTGGTGGTACTGCCTTTTTCCGCCAGGCCCCCTTCCCAGGTACACGCTGATGGTGTAGTTGTTGGGTCCTCTCCTTCTGACTTGAGCCAATCGGGATCCCCCCGTGCGAGGAGAGCCCGGGCGGCGTTTTACTTCGCCCCCCCCGGGCCTCCCTCC
>Ga0080004_1117762_pt1 | contig 56921 bp, 52 predicted proteins | sample WasSprMetagenome_FD_69207 | JGI IMG/M metagenome (GOLD analysis project Ga0080004, IMG submission 69207) | Sulfidic aquatic microbial communities from Washburn Spring, Yellowstone National Park, USA - WS (SPADES assembly) (version 2) | ecosystem: Environmental > Aquatic > Thermal springs > Hot...
CAATGCTTTCGAGAAATTACTATCCACTTTTAATGCTTGCTTATACTTCAATTCTGCAAGCAATGTATTGCCCATTCTTTCCTCCAGTTCTCCATCAACCCAAAGCTCTTCAGCAGTCTTCTGTTTCTCAGCGTCGATGCTAAATTCACTTGGACGACGGTATACTGATTCGTCGATCCTTGTTCTATAGTCCCTACAATCCCAAGTTATGATCTCATTACTGTTTTCGTCTATGACTTCAACCTTAACCCTCTTATCCTTAGACCTAAGCTCCTTAACGAACGGGTTTCCAGGCGTTAAATCGAATTCCTCTTCAACAACTTCCGCGCCTAAATGAATTTTAATTTTAGCATTGGGAAAGTCCTTCGTCACATAAACCCCGATCATTATTCTGAAGGCTTTGTCTCCAGGCTTGGCATCAACATAAATCACAGCATCCTTGTTAGCATAGGAAATGCCATTTATCTTCGCGATTGGATACCACCATTCCTCCCATTCATCGAAGTAATGAGGATCAACAAAGCCAACTATGCTCTGCGTCCTATATTTACCGGATTGAAGCTCTATGTAGGGTATGCCTCTATCCGAAAGTATCGGTGCCCAGAGCAAGCCGTACTCGCTGGTTCCCCACGTGAACCTCTTCTTCCCGGGCACTTTGAAATGGTTAGCATGCTGTACTAATCCATAATTCGTGTTGTAATCATAATACCCGAAGAAATCCTCCTCACAATCTATTATGAAGGCGTCGACACCAAACATGCAATTCTTATACCAGCTGACATCGAGGCCCTCTCTAGTCACTGGGAAAGTGTCATCTACTGTATGCTTGCCGGGAATGAAGACTCTGCTCCTTTCGGTGACCGGCACAGCTGCATTCGTCCAGAAATAGTATTTGGCCCTCAGCGGGTCGTTGTTAAAAGTTTTGATGGTGGTTTCTAGAAAGGCCCTTCCAGGCCTCAGGGTTAAACCAACCAAATAGTATATGTTGTTAAAGAGAATAACATTTCCTATATAGACAGTTATGCTACCGTCCTCCCATTCCTTAACCTTCCAGTCCACCGGGGAGAAGTTATCCGGAGTATGTTCTGGCCTATCCAGACAGTTAAACTCAATTCCATCAGATGTCCACGCTTCTCTAAGGCCTATAACAGGTCTTAACACCTCATTATAGTGAAACACGTGAGCATTATTAATCTTATCGTAAAGATCGTGAACCCTCGCCCCCAGGGAAGGTATTATCCTCATCTTTAAATACTCGTTTTCAACCACTATAGTTTCATACACAACCGGTTCAGGTTTATCGTTGAAATTGTTTAAACCGACGTATGGATAATACCGGAAGAACTTTGGAAGCGGGTCTTCATCAAGGATTCTATAAACTTGTAGTTCTGTTTTTTCTGTATGCCATTTGCTGTTCATAATGTTAAAAAACATTAGCTATATAAAAACTTTATAGTTGCAAATAGATGCACGCTGCGCGCTTAGACTATTTACTAAACTGTCAGCCTTTTTATAAGCGAAATGCTCTCTTCAATCAGGATTTCTGCCGAGCCCTTCGCAAGCCTGTTCCACCATGTTGGAGTAACCTCGTACCCGCCCTGTTCATACGCCTCTGAGGTGGCTATGTACCCGCAATACCCATTCGCATAGGAGACGATGAGGGTTGGGCTCAGTGGAGAGCTCTTCTTGACGCGTATGCCGACTTCAACAAGGGGCTCACCCGGTATTCCAACCAGTACCCCCCCACCTATTCGCAAGGCCTGCAACGTTGTTTCAACCGTCTTCTCCAACGGCATTTCACGAATCATTCTCAGGTTTTTCTCATAATAATTTAGAATAGCCTTGTTCCTCATTATTGTTTCAGCATCCGCGTTTCTAGCCTCAAGCTGAGAAACATATTTCTCCTGGCTTTCAAACAGCTTGCGGGCTGTCTCCATGGAGGGCTCCGCCAGCGGCAGCGTAACTTTTTTCCCTGCAGTCTTTACAACCGGCTCCTCCTCTGTCTTGATGAACCTCATAGCGTTAAGGGCAGCATACGCCACTATTCTTCCAACAGCCTCAACATCCTCAAACGTGCCTGGGCAAGCATACCCTAACGAGGTAAGAGGATTAATGTCTCCATCCGCCCCGTTCGTGAAAAGAGCCACATGGTTAGCGTTTAGCCTCGACTCGATTATTCTCGAAACTACGCCAGGATAGTCTGCTGAAATAAGGTAGTTCGTATCTCCCAGCACAACACCGTGGCACGCGTAATTCACAAGTGAGGCGATCGGGCTGCCGGATTCCTCTGTGACGAGTAGAACGCTAACATCCGGGTCAACAGGCCCGTTGAAGAGCCTCCTGTTGAAGCCTACGATGGCTCTTCCAACACCCCAGCCAAGCTTCGCTCTTCTCGCCATTGCCGCCGAGTTTAAGCCTGCCGTTACCATTTTCTCGCGGAGAGTGCTCAGATAGTTTCCTACGCCTGCTCCGGAAATATCTGCAGAAATGTCCGGGGGGAGCGATGGGCCAGAGTGGGTATGGGTTGCGGAGATCATTATGGAGCTTTCCACAAGCCCAAGCCTACTGGCCAACTCCTTCTTAACTTCAACCGTCAGGGAGTCAGGGATGTTAAGCAGGTCGTTAGCGATAAGTAGTAGAGCGTTTCCCCCGCGCTCCAAGTATAGTGTTCTCGTGTAAAGCCTATCATGCACTCCCTCAGAACCCTTGTATCTCGCTGCGAAACCACCCATCTTGACGCCGACGGGCGGAGTAATATCCTCCTTCGACGCTCCAGCTCGCATGCAAACCATGTTCTTAACAATCCTATTAAACCTTTAAACCAGCTGGTTAAGCCGAAAAGTTTAAGCAACTGAGCATTAGCCTGTTTCCCCGTTTTTCAGATAAGTTTTTTAGGCTATCCAGACGGTTTGGTGAAAGGTAGAAGCCGGTTGACTGGGTCTTCGAGCAGCATCAAGATTCACCTGGTCCCCACTTTCCATTATGATCTCGCGTATTTAATGAGCTTCGAAGAGTATTTTCCGAGGCTGAAACATATTTTCACAGAAGTGCTTAACATCATGGAGAAGAATCCTGAATATACTTATATGTTTGAACAAGCCTTGCTGGTAAACCTGTTCCGAAGGCTCTGCCCTGAGCATTGGGAAACGTTTAGGAAACTGGTTTCATCCGGAAGAATCGAAGTCACAGGCCCATATGTGCAGACGGATAACAATATTCCTTCAGGAGAATCCATTGTTCGCAGCGCTGTTCTAGCTAAGAGGACGCTTGAGAAAATAGGGGGAGACACTAAAACAGCTTGGATGGGGGATGTCTTCGGCCAGAATGCTCAGACTCCGCAGATAGCTAAGCTCTGCGGCTATGAATACTTACAGTTTAGCCGAGGCCTTTACCGGAGCGGCGTTAAATCAGAATTCCTCTGGGAAGCCCTGGACGGTACACGCTTGTTGACATACTGCGGCGAATACGGCGGTGTCCAGTTTTCACAGGACGTGGAGGAGAATCTTAGGAGGATCAGCATGATTGTGGAAAGGCTTTCGAGAAACTCAGCTACTGATGAGGTTCTCCTTCTCAGCGGCGGAGACTGGGCTGTACCTGTTCAGAACACTCCTGAAACCGTGGAGAGATGGAACCAGGAGAATGCTTTAAAAATATGTTTCTCATCCGTCTCCCGTTTCTTCGAATCCGTGGCTGGGAAAGCTGTTGGGCTGCAGGTTGTCAAGGGGGATATGAATCCGGTGATGCGTGGAACCTACAGCAGCAGGATCAGGCTTAAGATTCGGAACAGGGAGGTTGAGAACCTACTTATCACTGCTGAGAAGCTTTCATCAATATGCTCGCTAATGGGGGCGGAATACCCTTCTGAGAAGCTTGAAGAAGCATGGGAGAAAGTCCTTCTAAACCAGTTTCACGACGTGATTTGTGGAAGCTGCGTCGACCCTGCTTTCGAACAGGCTTTACAATGGTATGCGGAGAGTGAAAGAATTGCGAACAGGATTATAGATGAGGGTCTAGACTTCTTGTCTGGAAAGATTGGCACAAGCAAGGTGGAGGGTAAGCCAGTCCTAGTCTTCAACCCGTTGGGCTTCGACAGGCGTGACATCGTTAAGCTGAGGCTGACTTTCGTTAAGCCGGGTGTTAAAAGCGTCCGGGTTTTCGACGACGAGGGGAGAGAGATTCCGGTGCAGCTTTCTGAGAAGAAGTATTACGGCGAAGCTCCTCCGCCACATCTCCCGATCGGCGGGAAGGTTGAGTTCCGTGAAGAACCGGCGGAGGCAGGCTACACTAGGGTTGAGAAAGGCTTCTCCGGAAATGGTGGAGCAAGCCTTAGGGAGGCTCTGGTAATGTTCATCGCAGAGGTGCCGGCTCTCGGCTACAGGGTTTACAGCCTGCAGGAGAGTGGTGAGGAGCAGGAGTATCCGACCAGCCTAAGCGTTTCCAGCAGGATTCTTGAAAACAGTTTTTACCGGATTTGTTTCAACGAGGACGGGACTATTCGCAGCATAGTTGACAAGGAGACTGGTTTAGAGTATGTTGACCCTGAAAAGCCTTTCGCAAACAATCTTCTGCTTCAGATCGACAGGGGAGACCTGTACAACATCATGCCTATGCTTGACCCTAGGGATCCTCTACCGATGCAGGTTCGAGAGAAGCTGGCTGAAGTAGCGCGGGAGCTCCACCTGGAAGACCTTAAGCTCTGGGACCATGTTGAATCGAGAAACATGCCTGTTAAAATAGATGTTTTAGAGAAGGGTCCGGTAAGGGCTACAGTCAGGGTTTCAGGCGTCCTCAGGTTCTGGGTTGGCATAAGCGTAGTGTTCACTCAGCTTATTCACCTCTACGATGGTTTGAGGAGAATAGATTTTGAAACCAGGCTCACACCATCCGGGAAGCAGTACAGGATTAGAGTATGCTTTCCAACAAACATCAGGAAGGGAATGATAAGGCATGAAATACCTTTCGGCCATGTTGAGCGGCCGGAGGGAGAATACCCTGCGCAGAACTGGATTGACTATAGTGATGAGGAGAAGGGGCTGTGCATAGTTAACTGTGGTCTTCCAGGGAACAATGTGGTTGACAATGTCGCTATGGTTTCACTTCTGAGAAGCGTTGCTTTCGAATACAAGGGTGTGAGTGAAAAAGGGTTTGAGGAGAACGTGCAGCACTTGTTCAAATACTCGCTCATCCCGTTTAGGAAGAATGATCCTGAGTATCTTCCTTGGAAACATGCTGCTGAGCTGAACAACATGCTTATAGCCAGGACGGTTTCAAAGTCGAACGGGCTGCTCCCGCTGAAGCATAGTTTCCTTAGGGTCGAGCCAGGCAGCGTAATGCTGTCCTCCTTGACGCGAGACGGTGAGCATGTTCTGGTAAGGGTTTACGAGGCCAAGGGTGTTAAAACCGGTTGCAGAATACGGATTACCCTGTCTTTTAAAAAGGCTGTTGAGGTTGACTGTTTAAACAGGGAGACTGGGCGTAGAGTGGAGGTTGAGCGTGAAACAGTTAGGCTTGAGATGAACGGTTTCGAAATAAAAACCATTAGACTATGCTGATGGAACGCTTAAATCCATGCTGCTGCCTACCCTCTGCGAACCGGAATGTCCGAGAAGGTTAGACTAGGGTTTGTAGGCTGCGGAGGAATAGCTGTAGCACATTTGAAAGCCCTCGCTAAAAACCCGTATGCGGAGATAGCTGCTTTCTGCGACATAAACCTTGAGCGTGCTAAAACCGTTGCCTCTCAGTATGGTGCGGCTGGAGCCACGGTTTACAGCAGGTCTGAAGAAATGTTTAGAAACACTAGTCTGGATGCTGTTTACATCTGTCTCCCGCCTTTCGCCCACGGGGCTGAGTTTGAAGCCATAGACCGTGGAATACCGTTCTTCGTGGAGAAACCTGTAAACCTTTATTTTGAACAGGCTAGGGAGATAGCTGCAGCCGTTGAAAGGAAAAGGGTTTTAACGAGCGTCGGCTACATGAACAGGTACCGGAGCGGGGTTCAAAAAGTCAAAGAGATTCTCCGACAGGATCCTCCCATACTTGTGCTCGGAGGATGGATCGGGCAGACTCCCCGCCTGACGTCTGAGGCAGCGATATACAGCTGGTGGGTCGTGAAGGAGAAAAGCGGTGGACAGTTTCACGAGCAGGTGACCCACACCGTCGACCTGGTAAGGTTCATGTGCGGCGAGATTACTGAGGTTCAGGCTTACCCTGCTAAAGGGTTTAACAAGAATGTTTCGCCAAACTACAATATTGAGGACGCTAGCGTGGTTAATATTAAACTGGCCAACGGCGCTGTTGGAAGCCTCTGGGCCTCTTGCTCAGCAAACGGTGGAGGGGGAGGAGTAAGCCTAAGCATTTACGCGGGCCGAACGACAGCCCTGTTCACCGGGTGGGAGCATTCCCTACGCCTCCTGCAGGCGGGTGTTGAGCCCGAGGAAATACCTGGGGAGCCGAACATTTTTGAAATAGAGGATAACGCGTTCATAGATGCTGTCAGGCTTAAGGATCCTTCGAAAATACTCTGCCCCTATTCAGACGGCTTGAGAACGCTTACGGTGACTCTTGCAGCCAACCAGTCGATGATGAGTGGGGAGCCGGTCAAAATCCCTTTTAAATAAGCACAGCCGCAGGCCCCCTGTCCAAGGCTAGTCCCAAAATAGTTCCTGGAAAAAGCTTAATAGGTTAACGAGTTTCATAATTCTCTGTGGATAGAGAATGATAAGAGTCCTTTACGTTGGGGATTCCGGGACGATGGCGCTAGTATACACGGGTTCACCATTCTGGGTGGAGCAGAAGAATCTTGAAGTCAGAAACTTCGGCCTGCCGCTGCTCCGCGCTCTTGAAGGAGACACCGGGATTGAAGTAACATACATGCCCACCTGGGAAGCCTACCGCAGTTTTCCGAAGAATCTTGAAGACCTGTTAAAATACGATGTTTTAATACTGAGCGACGTTGAGTACGACTGCATAATATACTATCCTGAGTTCTACACTCCCAGCAAGTATGGTGAGCACATAGTTATGCCGAACAGGGTTAAAAACATTAGGGAGTTTGTACGGCTGGGTAGAGGGCTGGCGATGCTCGGCGGATGGCAGAGCTTCGCCGGGAAATATGGGAACGCGCTTTGGCAGGGCACGCCTGTTGAGGAGGCTCTGCCAGTGAAAATGCTGGATAGGGACGACAGGGTTGAGCACCCGGAGGGAGCGCAGATAAAAGCGTTGAAAGAAGACCATCCTGTCATGAGGAACATAGACTGGAGTACTGCGCCCCCACTCTTAGGCTATAACAAGGTTCTGCTTAAAGACGGGTCTGAGCTTCTCGCCACGGTGGGGGAGGGAGACGTGTTAATAGCTACCTGCAGGTTCGGAGAGGGAAGAAGCTTCGTCTTCACCTCGGACCCAGCACCTCACTGGGGTATAAACTTCATGAAATGGCGTTACTACGAAGTCTTCTGGAGGCAAGCCATTAAATGGTTGGCTGGAAAAATCTAGTCTAATTATGAGCATTGGCTAGAAGCCTTTAATAACTTTTGCATTTTTATCAATTAGCGCGCGCTTTTGAAGAAATAGAGAAGCATAAAGACGAACTTCTAGACAAGGTTTCGAAGCATGCTTTGAACTAGCCTTGATTAAAGCTAAGCGCGTTCTCAGCTACCATGAAGAATAAGCTGCTAATAAATGATCGATGAGCAAAGTGTTGTTAGAAGAAAATGTTTATATAGTCATGGTATAACTTTCACCGTATGGTGGAAACTGTGGAAGAAACATTGAACGTAGACAAGCAGGGCAGGATTGTTCTTCCCGCTCGTATCCGGAAAGCTATAGGAATGGAAAGAGGAGGAAAACTACTAATTAGGCTTGACGGCTCAAGGATAATACTTGAACCTTTCCCTAAAGACCTGAAAAAGAGTGTTGAAGAATGGGTTAATTTAGTACGAAACATGGAAGTTAATGTTTCTGAAGAAACTTCTGAGGAAAGCTGGAAGTGGATGAGCCGTGAATATGCTGAAAGGAAACTTGGCCTATCCTGAAGGAATATTAGATGTGAGCATAATAGTCGTCATATGCTTCGATAATCCCCTTAAAGAGCATGGTATAAATTTCATTCATGATGTACTTATTCAGAAAAAACATGTCGCTCTTCCGGTTTCGTCTATAATAGGGGCATACCACATAGCTACTAGGTACCTAAAAGTATCAAAAATCTCTGCAAAAAAAGTTCTAGTAGGTCTTTTGGTTACAAGATCTCCTGCACTGTATCCGTCAATAGCACCTGAACTAGCCATTGATGCTCTCGAGTACGCAACATACTATAATGTTGAGTCTTGGGATGGTTACTTGATATCTTTAGCAAGAAGCCTAGGAACTTCAATAATATATTCATTAGATAAAGAGCTTGCAAAAGTGAAGGAAGTATCGGTAGTTAACCCATTTCCAGAGGAAGCAGTTAAACAGTATCATGAATTCATAAAAAAAGTATTAAAGTCTTAGAAGCCTTTGATGTCAGATTAAGTTTAGTACGGAAGCAAGTTGAAAGAGATGGGATTGCTTAAGAGAAATTTTAGAAGAAAAACCAACTAAGCGCGCGCTATATGGACGGAGGAAAGATTTAGTTAAAAATAGCTTTCAAACACGAAAATATGTAGCATTAGACACTATAGCCGTAGAGGAAATTCTTTCAGGAAAAAGCGCGCGGCAGGTTTTAGTAGAATGGGAAATGGTGAAGCTGCGAATCTTATTAAATTTAACTTATAATCTTAGCAATTTCGTTATGTTATCACAAGTTATCTTGCGGAAAACCTTTTGACTTATAAACCCTTTTCCAACAAGCCTTTTCAAATATTCTAGCTGTGGCATAAGTCCTTCGCCCCACCGTATCTTACTCCATGTCGTTTGAGTCACGTAGCCTCGACTGAAGAGCTCGTCCAACAGCTCATTGATCTTCTTCTGCTCAGTTTCTCGCTGGCTAAAGTCGCGAGCGACGATGTCGGTGCCGAACATAAGCCTGTCCTGAAACTCGTTGAGAAAACGTACACCGTATTCTAGGTCTCGTGAAAGGGCGTTGAAACCGCTGGCGGCAGAGATGTCAGCATAGAGATTGGGAAACCGTCGGAAAAGATTGGGTAGAGCACCTTCATGGATGATGCGGCCCTTCGGGTAACTGCCTTTCTCCTTCGCAGAGCTAACAGGTCCAATCTCCGCCCAGAAAGCGGGGCCGTGGCCGATGACGATGGTGTTGGGCGCTGCTTGCAGTAAACGTCTTAATCGAGGCATACCGGGGTCATCCTGAAACCCAAGCCCCCAGCCGGAGTTGCAGCTTTCTACGGTTACAGGCAGCTCCCTGTCGCCGAGCTGCTTAAACAGATTGATGGTGCGCGGGTCGTCGAAGGGGATGTTGGCACAGACTTCTCCCATCCCTTTGCAACCGTGCTCCTGGAACCAGTCTAAGATATCGCTGAAATCAGTATCGGGACTATTGTCTCCCCAGCGGGGGTCAATATTGCCAAAAGGAATGATGCGGTCGGCGAACCCGGCTGCATCAATCACCTGCTCGCGCACCCCTTGTCGTTCACTGTGAAGGAAACCCCAAGGAGTCTGCTCCGGAGAGGCATTGTAAACCGGGAGAAAGACCGCCTTATCTATACCTTCGTCATCGAGGCGTGCGATGAGTTTTTCCCAAGTCATCGGCCGACGCTGCTGGTTCTTTCTCCAGCGAAAATCGCCTACGTGCGCGTGTGCATCAATGATCATTACGTTTACCTTGTAAAACTACATGTCATATTTCAATCGTTTCCCTTCCTACTGTTGGGCCAGCGAGAAATTGAAACGCATATAGTTTCGCGCTACGCATTCGGATGCGTAGACGTATAGGCTGTTCCGCAAGAGCTGACACATCCGTCTTCCCATTTCTCCACGACACCTTCTTCCTCAGGTGATTGCCCCTCACCCGGTCGCTCTCATCTAGACTAAAGCCCTGAATCGGAACCCCGTTCGCATCATCTATTTCAACCAATGCTTCACCCGTAGCGCCACAGTCTATGTTCAACTCTAACTCGTTCCCTGAAAAGCGCAGAGGCGGGGTGAGCAGCCAACCCTCATCCGGGGCTTGGATCCCCACGAAGCGGTCGAGAAGCTGCACCGCCACAAAGACGCGGCTTATGTCCACAATGTGCAAGGGCTTGGGGCACCGGTATCCACTGTGGCTGACGTCTGAAGCAATATAATACTGGAGAAGCCTGTCCCCCCTCCTGATCATGCCTATTCCCATATACATCTGGCCGGCGTGCCACGTGCCTTCCACACCGAGCGGAATGTAGGGGGTACGATCGGGCCGCTGAAACCGAACGCCGTCACGGCTCACGGCCAACTGAATCTCCAGCAGACCGTCGTTCACACAAGGGCCCAGAGGAGGCTCGGGAAAGTGGCGGTAGACACTGGGGAAAGCGTACCAAGCGTCTTGCGCCCAGGGATAGTGGAACACTGCTGGATTGTAGATGTCTGTCTGCGGCGGGTCGAAATAGTCATAGCTAAGAGCCATCGGAAACTCGTAGCCTGGAGGGGGAAGGCTATCCTTGCCCCAGAGCATCAGGTTCTTAACCGAGTGATCATACTTCCAAGGTTCCAAGAGGTTTTCGATCTCAACTCTTACTACTTTGGGAGCAGAGCCCAGGCTCTGAGATATGCAACATATTTTCCTGAATCTGGATCATACAGGATCTCATTCTCCGTATCCGGCAGGAAGGGTAGGAGGCGCTTCTCATGTACCTGCCAACTAAGCCCATCGTGAGAGTATGCTAGGTATATGCCGTCCTTTTCGGATCAGGTTTTCCTGTACTCAGTTTAGAGTTTAGTACTACGAGCATCTTATACCTTTGTTCAGGAGGAGCCTTCGGGTCTAGGAACACTGAGCCCTCCGGGCTTCCGCCTGGGAGGCCCTCTATGCACACTATGTTGTTTCTCCTGCTTCCTTCATACTCCACAAGCCCGAGTTCAGGTTTCCTCCAATTAACTCCGTCCTCAGAGACCGCGTAGCAGACTCTGAAGACCTTCCCGCTGTCTATTTCTTCTACAGTGCTCTCAGGAGCAGCTAGGTACCACATCTTGTAGACTCCTTCGTCCTCTAACACGGTCAGCCAGCCGATCCAGCCCCTATCCCAGGGACGGTCTCCCCTTAATACTTCACGCCGCTCTAAGGGCGGGTTGACTTTCAGCCTTATCCCCTCCGACCGTGCTATGAAGCGCTCATCTAGGAAAACCTGTTTGCGGGAGCCTACTCCAATACAATTTCGTGTCATTTACATGTCTCCTCCATTTCAATGGCAATCCGATACCGGTAATAATCCGCCAGCTTCCAGGCTTCGGCGGCGCGTTCACCATAGCGGGTCAGGAAAAGAACGATGTCACCGTTCTCACGGTCTTGGTAAAATCTAAAGTTGGAGAGCTGCACCTGTGGAGGCTCATAAGGCTGCTGCCTGTCAATCACGGTTATGGTGTCGCGTTTTAAGGAAAAAGGGTTTTCTTGAACCTCTGCTATGACCAGAGGCGTCCTCGGAAAATTGCCGTAAGGACGCAGAGTCTTCTCGCAATACGTGCCGAAGACCCATGCTCCCTCAATACACAAGTTTCCAATCCAATAGAGCCGGCCGTTTTTGATGGAGCGAAAAAGCATGGAGCCAGTGGAACTGGATTCAATGGGCTCGCCCTCATCGCAGGGTAAGGGCACCGGCTCGGTCCAGGTCTCGCAGTGGTCATCCGAAAAACTTACCCATTTATACCCTGGGCGCTCGGGAAACATGCTATTGTCCCCTCGCAAAACCATAGCGAAACGCCCGTCCTTTAGTTCGGCGACAGCTGGTTCATAAAAACCGCGGGAGGTCTTCTCTAAATCAGGGATAACCGGTTTACTCAGTTTCCACCTGATCGTCCCGTCTTTCCCATAGTCTCCTAAGAGATGAACGATGATACCTGCTGGCGACCAGCAACCCTTATAGTGAACAGGCTTCCCTTTTTCATCAAGGTACGTGCCTTGCGCGGGGAATACCAATCGCCCCCTCGATGTTTTTATTGGATTGCAGAAGCTCACAGCAATTCCGCCAGGAAAATCTAAATCCAAAGGGGCTAAGTCGGACCATGTGTTTGTTGCCGGCTCGTATATTTCTTGGACTAGGGAGTAAGGAAGGTCCACGTCAAGCGTATCGCTGGGGTAGAAAGACTTGTTAATGACCACTATCAATTTCTCAGTTTCCGGGTCAAAAAGAGCTGCTTGCTCGCCATAACGGATTTTACCCCCTTCGACATCCTTGCTTTTCAGGTGGAGAACCGGCTGCGTCCATGTTCTGCCATTATCATAGCTGAACATGTCCATATAATCATCATAAGCATCTGAGTAATCCTCTCTCCCGAAGCGGTGGAGAAGAATCGGCTTGTCCTTTGAAACGTATGTCACGAAGCCCGGGACCGCCGGCCTTCCCTTTTCATCATATCTTAAAAACCTTTCTTTTGACAGAACCCTTATCGCCATTTACACTCACGCGCTGCTATAAATTAATAGTATTTAATTTTTTGGCGCGTGCTTTAGCGCGCGGCTCCCTCTGCAAGGGATGTAGAAACCGGCTTTCAATCAGGAGCAAAAAGGAGTAATGATGCTTTCTCGGCGCACAGTAGACTTATGTAGTGGTATGAGCAAAAATGGAGAAACAACCCTTCCAGTGTTCAGCGAGCATTAGGGACGTTAATCCCTAATGCTTCTCCTGCTCTTCAGCTGCTTGGCGAAGTAACTCGACCTCCATCGGGTCAAATGGTGTACCATCAGGATTAAGAAGATCGTGCTGCCAGACTTTTGGTGGCGGATCACCAGGCTTAGAAGACCAGTCTAGATGAGTCTGGGTTTTACCTCTAACCAAGCCCCAGAAATACCAGCCAATCCGGTGCTGAAAGAATATGGGCAGTAATGCTGAAAAAGTATTGCCTACTTGTCGCCGTAAAAACTCTGTGCAAACCATTGGGCGTTTCGACTTGTTCACGCGCTCTTTCAGGAAATCGATTTTTGCCAGGACGCGATCAGGTGGTTCATAAGCATGAAAGGAGATGAAGTCGGACAGCTGAGCGAGCCGCTGATGCATCTTGTCTTCGAAGTTTGACCATAGACCGGTGGTTAAAAATTGTGTAGGAGAGGCTTCTCGTGCCCATCTGAAGGCTGCTTCCACCAACGGCAAACTTTTCACACCCATGCCTGAATTACCGGGTTCGTTGTAAAGGTCCCAAGCAATCACCCGTTCGTCTCTGGCGAAACTGCCAACAACATCCTTAACATACTCTTCAAGTCCCCGCCACGCGGTTCTGTCTAGGACGCGAGATCGGCCTGGGCTGGCTACCCAGCGGCTGTTGTGCACACCGGGTATAGGCGGCTCCTGGGGCCCCAGCTTAGGCTCTTGATTCCAGCAGTCGTCAAATAATACTAGCATCACGCTAATTTTATGCGTGTCGGCAATGCTTAAAAATCGGTTCAATCGGCTCCTGAACCCCTGCGGATCTGCCTCCCAGACCATATAGTGTAGGAATACGCGGATGCTGTTTAAACGGATTCGTTCTGCCCAGCCTAATTCTTCATCTATCGTTTGCTCATCAAAGGTTTCCGCCTGCCACATTTCAATCGTATTTACGGCAGTGCGAGGAATATAGTTGCAGCCTCGTATTAAACCAAGCTTACGATAGCTCTCCATTATAAATCTCAATATATGGAGAAGGTTTTCTTAAAAGACTTTAAGGCATCTTCAAAAGTACCCTTGAAACCGTAAAGGTAATAGCTGAAGTAGGTGGTTGTGCCCGTGTTAACCCTTATCCAGGGCTGGATCTCAATGTAGGAGTAGTGTGAATCACCGTTCTCCGGAGTGTTCATCCAGATATGGGTTAGGAACGGGGTTTTCGAATCATAAGCCATTATGAGTCCAAGCTTCTCCTGCTCATCGTAGCATGCAATCCAGTCCTCCTCGAGGAAAAGCCTTTTACCGTAAAGCCTGCCCCTATATCTTTCCTTGAGAATACCGTTTTTAGAGGGATAGTAGATCACGTGGCTAGCGTCAACATTGTTCCCAAGCCTGATTAAAGGGTTGACGCCGATCACGTTAAGCTCAGGGTTGACGAAGTCCGCCTCATACCTCACCTCTAGCAGAGTCGTGCCTCCGAAAAGCTTGAATGTCTTCTTTAAAAGGTTCCCGTTCATATCTGCCTCTGCAGAAACTACTGCACTATCCCCCTCCTTCTTCACCACCTTAATGTTGAAGTTTTCATGTCCCTCGACGGTCGGCTGCTGTATGAATTCCTCTAAGCCTCCGAACGGGTAGAATCTTCTCTTCCTGCCTGAAACCCTCCAGTCCTCAGGCTTCTTCGGGTATAGTTTGAACAGCAGGTCTGCCTCCAGCCTCTTCAACCTGTACTGCAACAGCCTTCCCCCTGGAGAGATTACTTTAGCCACCACGTGCTCGTTTTCAAGCACTGCTTCCTCAAGACCGTCTTCGTCGAAATCCCCCTTATACGCTACGGCTCTTCCTTCAAAGTTTTCCACCAGAAGCCTGCAGGCTGTTTTCCCAGTGGAGAAAACCAGGTTCACCAAGTATTCTCCAGTCTTCAGGTCGAGTGGAACCATGGTTTTAAAAGGCTTATGCAGAGGAGCCTGGATTCCTACGGATTCTTCGAAAACCATGCTTTCCCTGTGGGAAACACTTACTTTCAAATCGGCTTTCTCAACACCGGTATTGTTCCACACGGTCACCGGTATTTCCACACGGCCCTCTGAAACCAGAAGCGGGAAAGTGGAAACCATGGGCGGTGCTTCAAAGAAGCAAAGGCTCCTCCAGCAGCCTTCTTTCGAAGAGAATTCTACGAGCAACAGGCCGTAAGACCCGTTTAACTCTTCAGACGCAGATATTTCGAGAACAATGTTTTTCTTCTCACCCTTGTCGAGACGCATAGTCATGCTGTTCGGCTGAACAACCCTGATGCCACGGCTCGCCTTGACTTGAAGAACCCCTTCTAAAGGCTTCTCAGCCTTATTAATCATTGAAACCATGAGGCGCAGCCCATCCAGCTTCGAGGAAAGCGAGAAGCATGTTCCGTAAACCCGGCGTAGATACTGCTTGTCGGCGAGAAGAATCCTCACCAGGTTTACGAGCATTGAAGGACCCACTGTCTTCCCGTCTTCAAACACTCCAACAGCTTTCCGAGAAAGAATCGTTTTCACAATTCTCTCCTTAGATTGTAGTTTATGATCCTCCTTGTCGACGAACAACCAGATGGAGGGAGGTGCCTCCCCCCATTCCAAATGGTGTGGAATAATTAAGAAGGGTGTTTCCAGCTCCTCAAGATACTCGCTGTTACCCTCGTGAAAAACATAGCCGTCTAAATGGTTCTTCAACATGTCAACATCGGAATCCAGAAGATTGTTGAACACTCCGAAAAGCATTTTCCCCGGCTTCTTCACACTGCACGCGTCAGCAGCATCTGAGGACTGGGGGTCAGGATACTCATCCCAGTCAACCATGAGACACTTACCGTCGCCAGTAAACTGGCCTGAGAAAACAGTGAAATCAAGGCCAAGCTCCTCTATCTTCGGAGTCAACTCCTTAACCGTTAAATCCTCACCCGGGCCAACGATGAAAACCCATTTGCAGCCCAGCTTAAGAGCATCCGCCATTATTTTACCCGGGTGCCTAGGCAGAGGGGTCACCGTATATCTTCCGCTAGTGTGGAAGGGCCATCCCTTCCATATTTCATGCGTGTCCAAAACCTTTTTACCCTGGTCAAGCAACTCTAGAATTCTTCTCGAAACCGCAATACTCCTAGAGGCAATAATCATCACAGTATTTTGACTCGGATGCTGGCGGAGATAGAGGAGGAAAACATCCTTGCCGCAATGCTCCTCCGGAACTTCCTGTTTAAGCGTTGCCCAGAGATGCGCGTTAAAATCGAGGAGAACAATCAGGTTGGATTCAGCAGCTTCCTTCTGAAACTCCTCCGGAGAAGGGTTGGAGACTACTTTGAAACCCTCCAGCCTCACAAATCTCTCGAAAAACCCTTCCTTCATCCAGAATTTTCCGAAACCTTTTAGAGAACTATTCCTGTTCTCAATGTTCTTCACCTTCGCATCAAGATCCTCAAAGCAGAAGTCTATCCCAAGATATGAGGCTGAAACCCATTTTTTACTCATCCATTCGCGAGAGAATCCTTGAAACTCATCCTCGGTAAGCGTAAAATCACGCAAACAGTTTTCAGAGGCTTCGCCATGCATTTTAAAGATACCGCTTGCTTAAGTAAAATATAAGGTTTTAAAGATAATAAGGTAACGTGTAATTTTTACTGTCTATCGCTTCCTTACTCTATCATTCCAGCTGTATGCTTGACAGCATATTGTTTCTAACCGGCTTATGGTGAGCCGTACGGAAAGGGGATGCGTGTTGCTAGACACTGTATAAATGTACACGTTTGTACAGCAAGATTTAAGAACCTTCTTCTAGGGCGCATGGAAAAGTGTATGGAGCGCTGGAGAAATGGTGGAGAGTAAGCCTAAGGTCCTCGTGCTCGACAGCTTCGACCAAGAGTTTTTCGAAAGGCTAGAAAAATACTGCGAGGTTCTGAATGAAACCCGTATGGATGAGGCTGAAATACTTATAGTCAGGAGTAACACTAGGGTTGACAGACAGTTCATATCCCGGCTTCCGAACCTTAAGCTTGTCGTGACTGCTACTCATGGGGAGGACCATATTGACAAGCAGGCTCTGGCGGAGCGTGGAATACCCTACAGGACTGCTCCTGTTCAAAGCTATGATGTTGCGCAGAGCGTGATGGCTTATGTTTTCGCGTTCGCCACCAACATGGTTACCGCGGACAGGTCTATGAAGAGGGGCGAGTGGAGAAAGAAGGAGCTCGTAGGATTCAGGGTGGAGGGTAAAACACTTGGAATAATAGGTTATGGGCGCATAGGGAGGGAGGTTGCTAGACAGGCTTTAGCGAACGGCTTGAAAGTAATCGTTTACGAGAAGGATGCTAAGGCTAGGCTGGAGAATAGGCTTCCCGTAAGGTTTGCTGAAACCCTTGAAGAACTTCTTTCAAGCTCCGACATAATCACTATACATGTCCCCTTAACGGAGGAAACGAAAGGAATGATTGGGGAGCGTGAGCTGGCGCTTGTTAAGGACGGTGCCTACCTGATAAACACTGCCAGAGGAGGTATCGTGGATGAGCAGGCATTGTTGAAAGCATTAGAAACCAATAAACTTGCAGGTGCAGCTTTAGATGTTTTCTATCACCAGCCACCCTTGCTGAACAATTCCTCCGAGAAGCTTGCTCGCCACGAGAAAGTTATCGCATCACCACACAGCATTGCTCAAACCACTGAAGCTCTCAGAGAGAAAGGGGAGAGGGTGCTCCAAATCATCAAGGAATACGTGATGAAAACCAGTGAGCCTTTCAACGCATATTTTTAATGGCTTTATTGCCCTTAGTTGCTAGCCTAATCATCTTTAATAGTCTCCCCTAACCCTTCCAAAGCCCCAGCAATAATCCAATGAGGAAGGTTGCAGAGGAGTATGGTAATACATTCTGGAGACTGCCGCCCAAGTCGATTATCTTTGGCAGAAACTCCATAGCCTTGTCGAAAACATCTTGAAAAGTGAGGCTCACGTACCCTGTGGCTATCAGGACTACGACCAGTATCATGAGAACCAGTATCAGCGTAATGGCACGCTTAATCATGAGGCCCACTAAAAGTCCAATAATAAAGGGAACAACGATCGGAACTATCCATGCAAACTCAGGTGGGATGGTCACGACAGACCCCATGAAACGAGGCTTAAACCCATTTAAAAAGTTTATGTCACACCTAGTTTTCTGACCAGCCTGAATGTCCTGCAGCTAATAGCCTATGCTTCTCATCATTTCTACATTCCTAATCACAGTAGCCGGAGAAAGAAGTCGTACATTGGCCCTTTAAGCATCATGCTTTCCAGCATTTCTCGGCAGCTTGCCTTAAGCACAATCGGTTTAACACTACCTCCGAAACTGAGAAGCTCGCCAGAGTATATGATGCATCCTTTAACCCCCTTTATTGAAAGAGCCAGCTTCACAGCCTCTTCCAAGGACTTCCTACACTCAGACTTAATCATGTTTCCTACACGCGTGGAGACAGCATCTGCAAGCGCAGCATTCTCAGCAACTACCACTGCAGCATCTGCTTCTCCGAAGGAGAGAGCATGGCTGACGCTACTTGAACTCGTAGAAACACCGATTCTGTCTTGAGAAGGGTCCAGAATAAGCCCAAGGTTAAGCTCCCTTCCGGTATACACGCCTACAACAGCCTCCCTATTCATTCTCGTCGAGATTTCCCCACCGTTTTCGACAATAGCTATTGTAGCACCCATCGTGAGCATAGCGTCTAGAACAGTGTCTGCAAGAGCCCCAGGCAGAGAGGCCATCGGTCCAACCCCTGCTTTACTGGAAGCTTCCAGAGCTACTGATACTGCAGGAGGAACCTCTCCACTCCGTTTTATGGGTTCAAGACTATATAGAAATTCCGGGTGCTTCTCAACGTAGTTCTGGACTGCTTCCCTCTCCTCGATGAACTTGGCTAAACCCTTGCTCACTATAGAAATGTTTTCCGATGCAATAAGCAGGTCAGCCTCCCTATACGTAGTTCTCAAATAGAATAGGCCGTTTCTATACGTTAATACTGGCCTAGTACTCATTTGTACAAAACTACCGCTCTCACCGGACATGATTTCAAACAGTTCCCACAAAGTATGCACTTCTCCTCCTCCAAAACAAGTTTTCTCTCCAAGCCTAAGGTTAAAGCATCTGTCGGGCACACTGCGGTACAAGCACCGCAATCAATACACTTATCCCTGTTGATCTCAACATATCTCGGAATCTCTTTCACTTCAACATTGTTGGACCTTAGTATTCCGATGATTTTCGAAACAACATTCTCGTCAGCGTTCACCTCAACTGTCATTATGCCCTCAGTAGCTGTCAGTCTGGCGTTCAAAATGTTTATCGGAACTCCTGATTCAAGTATCGCTTTAGAGAGTATGGGCTTATTCACATGTGCTGGAGAATACCTTAATTCAAGCCGGGCCTTCAACCACAACACCTCCCCCCTGTGTTTTCAAAAGCCTTGACAAATCTGCACTCGTTATGAGTCCGAGAACACGGTTCTCTTCATCTACTACTGGTAGGCCTGTAATATCATGCTGCTCCATTCTTTTAGCAACAATGTCAACAGTTTCTTGGGGTTTTGCAACTATGACTTTCCTAGTCATTATTTCCTCCAAGGTTCTCGCGTTAATCGCTACTGCCTTAGCTATATCCCATGTCGTCACTATCCCTACAAGCCTATTCTGCTCATCGACCACGGGCACATGGTCAACGTTTCCCCTCACCATTCTTTCAGAAACATCCCTAATGGAATCCTTAGGGTTGGCTGTCAAAGGATTCTTCCTCATCAGCTCTGCCACCTTTGGCTCCGGTCTTCTAAGCGGCATAGTCTTCTGCACAACATCCTTGTTCAAGGGTGCAACGGGTCTACTCAGCTTGAAAACACCTTCCAAAATCCATTTCTTAAGTGTCTCCGCCACCTCCACAGCCATTCTTAGGCTGGACATGCTTGCAGCCTTAACCGTTCTATCGCCTAGCCCGACTTTTCCAGACTTAAGCTCCTCATAGCTAACCCTTCTTAAAATCGGTCTGTTGACAGAGGGAACACTGTAGTCAATAATCTCTGTATATATTTCTCTGTCAGGCGTTGCAGCATTCCTCGCCACATTCATGTTTACTATGGGTATTGGTATACCAACTCCAACGTAGAGAGTTGAACCGTATTTATAAAAGGTTGCACCCCTTAGAAATCGAGGGTTCATCTTCTTCAAATCCCCGGCAACCATTATTGTAGAAAGGTATTTGGCAGGATAGTGCTGGGTACCCTCTCCCATAATGTAGCCAATTCCTCCTCCCAGAAATATCCTGGACCCTATACCTAATGTTTCTAAATCCCGGTCCTTGTATAAAGGGCTTAGTTCTCCCGATCCGGAATATCCGATATTCCCGTAATTAGGTAAAAGTGTTCCAAGATAAGTATAGAGTGTTCTCTCGCTTGAGTTAGTGGCTGCGAAATACCTCTGATAGGCATTCCTTGGGTTAACTAGAACAGCCTGGTTTAAATCGTGGATTGTTATGACTGTTTCAACATGTTTCCTCGGGTAACAATCTGTACCGTAACCCTCACCCCTAAGTATAAGCTCCCTACCACTCACCAAGTCTTCTATGACGTGTCCACCGCCATAATCAATGCCCTTTGTTTCGCTAAAAGCTGTTGCACCGATATACCCGTCAACTGCAGCCAAGCCCTTATACACTGGGACATCGTTCAACCATGCTTTTGTCATCTTTATAGGTGGGTCAGCATGCCCAAAGTTCAGAAACGCGCCGGAGCTGCACATGGCTCCGAAAGTCCCGGTGGTAACTACGTCAACTTCTCTCGAAGCTCTTTCAAGACCAGAGCTCTCCGCCAGTTTCACGAATTCTTCTGCCGTCAGGACCACAACTTCTCCCTTAGCTATCTTACTGTTTATCTGCTCTATTGTTCTTAGAGACTCGTCCATTTTTTTAAACCACCTTAAAAGGGCCGGAAAATAACTGTGTTATAAGCTTTTCTACAGTTATGAATGATTTATGTTATTTCGATTACCTATAGTAATAATCTATTAGTCGCCTTTTATGTTATCGCCGAGACTTTTCAGAAGAACAACTACTTACAAGTATCTATATGTTTTTAAAAGCATGACGCATGTCTAAACGGCTATGAAAACACTCAAACATATTTTAAACTTAATTCCTCTGCTATCTCATGATATTTTTCATGAACTCCATGGCCCATCCTTTCTTCTTCAATCTTCTCAAAGCTTTCTAACAACTTCCCAAAATCTTCTTCATTAAGCACTTTTCTTCCAATTGGGTAAAGCACGTTATCCTCTTTAGAAATATGAGCTTCAAGCAACTCGACATAGTATGATGCGTTCTCAGAAAAAAGCATGTACCCGTTCTTATCACCTTTTTCTATGTTTTCTATCGCCCGCGACATCTTTTTAATTAGATTTCGTCCCTGCTCATGCTCCTGAAGCATAACTCCTATAGGGCCTCCTGATCGAGAAACTCCACGGCTTTCTAAAACTGGGAACAAGATATCCTCCTCTTTGCCATGATGACATTTATCTGCAAACATTCTCAAGAATTCTAACGCTTTCTTAAGCTCTTCGACCGGAGGATTGACACCCGCCTTTATATTCTCTGATGCTTTCTTCAAAACCTTTAGAACTTTCTCAATTACCCTGTGCTCCTCCTCTAGTACTTTTAATGGGTCGTTCATCATTCTGTTTTCAGCATACATTCATGCATATAAGATTTCTGGTGATGCAATTCTTTTATAAGTGTGCCTTATCTGGAATGTCCAGGGTATTCTTGTTTTTTCGGGAAACATTTAAATTTGAGACATTTCGACTTCAATGGATACGTTGAAATCTTATCCTTACTCTAAAGGTTTTTATAACACTGTTATATAAAGGCTTTATAGAATGAATATGGAAAGGCACTTAGAAGTCTCGAAGTGTCGACTTACCGTCGTCAAAAGATATTTGATACCAGCGCCAAACTTGGAATTACACGTTTGGGGGGAGGGGTAAAGGTTGAGTAAGGTTTTCAGCGCAATTAGTCTTCAAATGTTCAACAGATTTGCCGAAAACCTAGTGCAATATAGGGGGTTAAAACCATATCCCATCGAGGAAATAAGGGGGTTTAGTGTTGAAAAAGATCTACATGTGTTCATAAAGCGGGAACACGATAATATTGAAGGTACTGACCCTATCAGATCAATAAAGAGAAAGCCGGCAAGCATAATGGGTTTATTCGTGGAAGAAGTTAACCCATATTCAAAAGTTTGGATCTCCGCTTCATCGGGTAACTTTGTTGAGGAACTTGGTATTTTGGCGAATGAAGCAGGCAAAGATCTTTTTGCTGTTGTTCCACCGCGAACACCTCCCCAGAAGATTGAAACCTTGAGGAATTTAGGAATAAACATTGTTAAGGTTTCTGAGGAAGAATACGACCTGTGCCCAAGGGAGTTCACAGTGTTCTGGGTTAGGGCTCTTGTGAACAGGCTTAATAGCACGGATGTGCTAAACATAGACCAGTACAACAGCATTCTGAATCCTCTTTCTCACGTTTTACTGACTGCTAAAGAAATAGATGAGAAGTTTGAAAACGATTTAACTCACATTTTCGTTCCATTGGGAAGTACAGGAACTTTTGCAGGCATATGCGAGTATTTCTCAAGGTTCCGCCCAAAGGTCAAGATAATTGGTGTTCAACCAACTATGGAGCATCATATACCAGGCGTTCATTACGTCATGGGCGATTGCAAGTGGAGTCCGGAAATCTTCGGATTGCCTGACAAGAGAAGCTTGAAGATTTTAACAATAGACGACAAATCCGCGTATCTAGCGCTTTCAGAGCTCGAAGTTAAATATGGTGTTCACGGAGGGCCTTCAAGCGGGATGGTGTTCGCCGCCCTAAAGAAGGAATTGAACACTATGGAAGATGGTAGTAATATACTTGTATTGTCAGCTGATAGTTCGTGGGATTACGTGGAATGGAACAGGGCTATTTTAACGAAACTTAAAAATGAATCTGTATTCTCCGAAGAGGATGATGTATTGGTAGAAAAATACATGGGGCTTCTACAAAGGAGAGAAGATGCGTCCAGAAGAGTATTGAAAGTAAAAAACACCTATAAGCCTCCTAAAAAAGGGCAACTTTATAGCCTAGAGGAATTCGAGGATCTTTTGCCGAAACTTGTTAAATAAAACTTAGCCGCTACGAATAATAAGGTATTTATAGGTCTCGAATCGTTTCACGACCATAAGCATAAAACACGAGAGGTAATGCTATAATCAGATAACCAAGATGTATAATAACCCTGGCCCATTCAGCAGCAACCGTGTAGCCGAACATCACCGCAAGCACGGAGCCTATCAACCCCTTATGATGTAGAGGATTGTCAACCGACATGTTCAAGTTAAAAGCTAACTCGCCAAGCCAACCTGTACTAACTCCTATCCCCTCCATATATTCCAGTATTTCATGAGTACCATAACCAGCTAATCCGCCAGCTAAAAATACAAGCAGCAAGCTAGTGTAGTAGAAGACTCTCCGAATATTGATTTTCATGCCAGCCATGAAAACCAGATAGGCGAAAAGTACTGAAGCCATTATGCCTAAAGTAGCACCGCCGAAAGTGTTCGCAGAATCTGCTAGAAGAAAGGGTGTTAGAAAAAGCACGGTTTCAAGGCCTTCTCGAAAAACAATTATGAAAGAGAAGAATGTAAGTGCCAGGGCTGTGCCCAGAGTCGTGATGGTTTCAACTCTTTTTTCAATTTCTGCTTTAAGCTCTCTTCCCCTGGTTGCCATCCAATAGATCATAGAAGTTAGGACTATTACTGCAAGAAAAGCAGCAACACCTTCAAACAACGCTTTAGCAGGTCCAGTGAGGATCCCATACGTAAACCAAACGAACGCTCCGGAGACTAATGCTGTGGCTATTGCTAGACAAATACCGTAATTGACATAGCGTGATAGTAACCCTCTTCCAGTTCTCTTCAAGTATGTTAATACTATTGCTACTATAAGCGCTGCTTCCAACCCCTCCCTGAATGCTAATAAAAATTGGCCTATCATCTTCGTTGCCTTTTCCTAAACGAAAAGCACTATGCTGCCCTTCTTAGCGGCTTTAAGTGCTCTCTGGAGAAAGGAAACAGCTTCCTCTATTTGAACACCTGGATAAAGCGTTTGCTCATTAACCCCCATGGCTTCCAGCATTTTCTTTGAAGGTGCACAAGCCGCCACATAGGCCCCGAGCGATATAGAGTCTTCTAAGTATTGCCTGACAGGAGGCATCCCGGGCATTGAAATCCTGTCTGCCGAATCTTTCTTTATAACATCAAGGCCCTTCATAGTACAATAGAGGTAGGATTTGACGCCAAATGTGCTTGCAGCTAATACTAATGTTAATGCTGGATAAACACGCTCCGGTTCATTCGAAACTAACACTATGTGCAACTCTTGAGATTCATCCATTTCCACTTATAATCGTGTTATAGTTTTTAAACATTTACCGAATATTTCTTCACGGGTTCGCTAGCTTTTAATGTTAAGTTTTCTAGCCTCAGATAACAGAGGAATGAGAGTTAACTACGCTTTACTTTGATCTCAGTGGAAGCCACAAAATCTTTTAAAATCCTACTTCCTGTACAACCGTCCAATATTAGTTTCAATCGACGGTAGGATTGACAATCCGGTCAAAGTCCCTGCGACACTCAACAATGTGCTTTTTATCATATCTGGCACATAAGTTAGGAACCAAATCAAAAAACCATAGAAACCCAAAGTAAATAAGTAGAGGAAGACGTATGGCATCGATGCCATCACGCCCGAAATCATGGATGCAAAAACAACGTATTTCCTACTGGCATTCGCGTGATTTTTTGGTAGGAAATACAGCAGATCGAAAGTTAGTCCTCCTACAGCATAGCCTAACCCTACGAACAACGAGTAAATCTGCGTGAACCGAGAGAGCCTCGTTGCTAGCGATGATATCGTAGCCATAATTGTCACCCTGCCAAATTTACCTGTAATCCTAGCTATGATTAGCATCAATAGCCAGCCTAGGAAACGCTGCACGACGCCGTGTATCCCCGTTATTAGGCTAATGGTTGGACCGAGGTAAGTTTGCGAAGCTATCCAGATGGCTGAAAAAACCGCTATTAGAGCGATGTCCCTGGCACTGAAGTCTTTCAAAGGGTAGTTGCCTCACCTTCAAATTGGTGGTGGAAATATTACTCCTCCGAAGAAGACGTATGCAGATAGTAAAGATAACGCTATATCCAGCAGGGTCGCCGCCGTGAAGACCAGCAGGGGTTTACCACGTCCTATCTTGAACAGATCCTTGAAGCTTGTATTTAACCCTATGCATACAAAAGCCATTGCAAAAAACCATGAGCGTATATTCTTTACTTGATTAATGATAGTGCTTGTCGCAACGCTTCCGAAGGCTGGAATGAACAGGAAGGAGGATAGGGCCGAAGTCGCTACAAAGCCCAAGACAAACTTTGGAAACCTGTACCATATTTCAATGGGCTTTGGTTTCTCACCCGGGTTCCTCTCAACCCTGAGAGTCCAGTAAACCGCTAAAGCAAAAGCAGCTATACCGATCAAAGTGTTCTATGACATTTTGATTATAGATGCTACCTGCATAGCCTTGTCACTATATAGGGCACCTGCGGCTACGACGGCTGGTGTTGTATCGATTGTTCCTCCTATCCACGCGCCTGCAACCGCATCGGGCATTCCGATGGTCTTTGCTATAAGTGGCATTAGGACTAGCAAAGGTATGGAGAAGAGGAGCACGAGTGAAATCGTGTAGCTCACTTCCTTCGGATCCCCTTTAACAGCTCCTCCCGTGGCTATTGCTGCAGAAACTCCACAGATCGAAGTTGCACTCGCCATAACGCAGGCAAAGGACCTGCTTAAGCCTAGTTTAATCGCTAGATAATAGCAGAAGTACCAAACTGTAAATAGTCCCACTGTTATCTCGAATAATCCGAAGGCTCCGGCCGAAAGCAGCGTGTTGAAAAGTATTTCTGTGCCGAGTAAGACTAAACCGGTTTTTATAAATAGCTCCGTTTTAATGGAAGACTTAAGCCGCCCAGGCAGACCAACCACATTGCTTATAAACATTCCAAGCAACAAGGCCCAGAGAACATATTCTAAACCCAAATAATTAACATAGCTCTGATTAGCTATCAGTATGGCTATAAATGACAACGCAAAAACTAGGGGGAAGCCTAATGCATACTCTTTCAGGCTATTTTTCATTGCTACAATGGATATGCTGCTTATAATTAGCAGGAGCAAGGCCAGGGCTGCAAAATACGGTAAGCTCGAAATACCTATGTAGGAGAAGACATCCGTGCCCCATCTGCCTATCTTCGGAATCCATGGGAGAAGGTTGGCAACAGATAATCCTAATAGGGCAAAACCTAACCAAACAGCCCACCAATCCTCACTCCTATAAAGCGACGACCATTTCCTTGTTTCTTTCGATTTAGATGCTTCCAATCCTTGTCACCTCTCAGGGGTTTTTCTATAACCCGTTTATAAAGATTTTCTTAAATGATACTGAAAATTTATGTTTAATCTCGAGAATTGTTAGTTTAATCTTGTCAGAAGAATCATTATTACCCCTGGTAATTAAAGTGTTTAACTCACAATGCTTTTTCAGAAAGCTTTTTATAACCCAGTTATACTCCAGCCTTTCCAAGGCGTTAAAAAATGGTTGATCCACACGCGGGGCTGACAGAATTCGAAGAGAGTGAACACATAAGATCTCTCAAATGTAGAGAGTGCGGTAGAGAATATCCGCCGACGAAGATATATGCTTGCGAGCATTGCTTTGCTCCACTTGAAGTCATTTACGACCTTGATTCCATTAATCTCAGTAGGGACCTCTTTAAAAACAGGGAGAAAACTTTATGGCGTTACCGAGAACTCCTGCCTTTAAGCAATCATGGAAGGATTATAGATATAGGTGCCGGTTTCACTCCTCTCCAGGAGTGCAAACGTTTAGCTGAAGCCCTAAACCTAAAGAGGCTTTATGTGAAAAATGACACGGTAAACCCAACCGGGTCTTTTAAGGATAGGCCGGCTTCTGTGGCTGTTTCAAAAGCTCTGGAGCTCGGTTTCAGAGCTGTTGGATGTGCTTCAACAGGTAACTTGGCGGCAGCTACTGCTGCCCATGCTGCGAAGGCCGGAATTCCATCGTATGTTTTTATACCGTCGAATACGGAGAAAAATAAGATTCTACAGGCAGCAGCCTACGGAGCTAAGATAATAGCGGTTAAAGGCACTTACGATGATGCCAACAGGCTTGCAGCCCAGGCTTCCGACGAATACGATTGGGCCTTAGTGAACATAAACACGCGTCCATATTATGTAGAGGGCTCTAAAACAATAGCTTTTGAGATTTGTGAGCAAATGGGATGGAGGGCTCCAGAAAACATTGTGATCCCAATGGGTAGTGGTGCACTCTTATGCGCTGTTTGGAGAGCTCTAAAGCAATTTGAGAAAATAGGGTTGGTCGATGAGTTAGGGACAAGGCTCATAGGAGCACAACCAGAAGGATGCTCGCCTATCGCCAGAGCCTTTAAGTTAAAGTCAGAAGAAGTTTTCCCGGTAGAAAATCCAAAGACGATCGCTAAGAGTTTAGCCATAGGCGATCCCGGTGACGGCATATACGCCTTAAAAGCAATAAGAGAATCTAACGGGTTTGCTGAATACGCTACGGATAATGAAATAGTTGAAGGAATGAAATTACTGGCGAAAACAGAAGGAATCTTCGCCGAACCAGCAGGAGGAGTTTCAATCGCGGTCCTTAGAAAGTTAGTTGAACAAGGAGAGATATCTAGGGATGAGGAGGTTGTTTGCTGCATAACAGGCAGCGGTTTCAAATCCTCAGAAATATTCTTGTCCAGCATGTCTGATATAGTGGAGATAGAGCCTGAGCCTAATCGCGTTAATGAGACGATAGTGAGGTTAGGAGGTGTGGATGCAAATGGGTAGAGTGGAGGTAGCTATATTCGGAAATTTGGCGAAAATTGCCGGAGAGAAGGTAACATTCGTCGAAGTCTTAACGTTGGGCGAAGCTTTAAGCGCTTTGGCAGCTAAATATGGAGAGGTCTTTAGAAACCGGATCTACGATGAAAATAATAAACCCAGAAGATTCATAAATATATATGTAAATGGTAAAGATATGCGCTTTCTTAATGGATTAGAAACCAAGTTGAACGATAGTGATAAGATTTCTATAGTTCCCGCTATAGGTGGTGGTTAAACCTTTACTGGGAAATGGTGGTGAAAAAGATGGCTGATCTAAACCTCGAAAAATCCGGAGCTGCTGAAAAGAATTTAGCAACGGTTTTGCCACACTCCCTTTCGGATGAGGAGTTTGAATTCTATTCTCGTCAAATAGTTCTTCCACATATTGGTTACGATGGGCAGATTAAACTTAAGCATGCAAGAATTTGCATAGTTGGTCTAGGAGGATTAGGTTCTCCTGCTGCTCTGCAGCTAGCCAGCATGGGAGTAGGACATATAAGGTTGGTTGACCATGATGTAGTTGAGATATCCAACCTTCAGAGGCAATATATTTACAGCGCCAAGTATCTCGGGTATCCCAAGGTCGAGGTTGCGGCGAAAAGGTTAAAGGAGCTAAATCCTAATATAAATGTAGAGCCATTACCCCTGTCGCTTAGCCACTGGAATGCCGAGGAAATAGTAAGGGATATGGATGTTATTGTCGACGGCTTAGATCATATTGGTCCCCGCCGTGTATTAAACCGCGCATGCCTAAAAACAGGTGTACCCTATGTTTACGGAGCAGCGATAATGACTTTTGGAAATGTTTCGACAATTATTCCTAGAGAAACACCGTGTTTAGAATGCTTTCTAGGAGGTATTAATGAAGATGCCTTACCTACCTGTGCTACTGTAGGAGTTCATCCAGCAATCCTCAACATTGTGGCAAGCATTGAGGTTTCAGAGGCTGTAAGGATAGTTCTTGGAAAGAAACCTTTGTTAGCTAGTAAACTACTTTATTGTGATATTAGCGAAATGTCATTCGAAATCATACAGATTTCTAAGGTGGAGAATTGTCCCGTATGCGGGCTAAACAATATCGACTTCAGTCATGAAGCTGAAAACATCTTTGAGGTTTGTGGAAGGGAGGGAGGGAGAACTTTTATTGTGACTCCAAAGAAAAACCTCAATCTTGAAATGGACAGGCTGGTTAACCTTATTAATAATTCGAGAGACTTTCATATAGAGGTTAAGGCAAATCTAGGAGTCACGTTCACAAGTAAATCTGGAGGAAAGATTAGTATCCTAAAGAGTGGTGTAATGATAGTTGCTAATGCAAGTAGTAAAGAGGAAGTACACCACTTATATGATGAAATAGTAATAAGACGCTTAGGGTCTAGTGTCTGCAAAAGCGTTTGTAAAACAGATCACTGCCATATTCCTTATGATAGGGGGACTGTGGCTAATTGTCCCTTCGTTTAGCAGAAGATATTGAAAAGTTCGTGGGACGCTACTCCATCGGTCGTGACAGTAATCCCTATGACACTACTGGTTCGCAACATTTTCTTAGAATTAAGATTCCCGGAGGAGTTTTGTCATCCGATCAGTTTCGTGAAATTGCTTTATTATCCTCTAAATACGGCAGGGGATTTGCTGAGATAACGGATAGACAGGACATACAATTACATTGGATTAGGGCTGAAGATTCTCTAGGCATCTTCGGTGTAATGGATAAGATGGGTTTTACGACCGACATGTGCGGCCAAGGTTTTGGGGGTGCGAAATACGGAGATGTAAGAAATGTCGTATGTTGTCCTGTATCGGGAATTGAGAGAAACGAAATATTCGATTCTTATCCTCTTGCTAAAGAAATAACTAGATTTTTTACTGGAAATCCTGATTTCCTCGATCTTCCAAGAAAATTTAAGATATCAATATCTGGTTGTGGTGCCGACTGTACCAGAGCGGTAATAAACGATTTAGCATTTGTTGCTGTTAGGAGTGAAGGAGTGACGGGCTTTACCATTCTAATTGGTGGTAGTGTGGGACCCTCCCTTCCGGGACCTAGACTCGCGAAACCAACAAGGATTTTCATTGAGCCGAAGGAAGTTTTTGATGTTGCAGTCGCAGTTGTTGAAATTCATAGGGATTACGGAAATAGGGAGAGCAAAGCTAAAGCTAGGTTTAAATGGCTTGTTGAAGCTTGGGGTTTAGAGAAATTTATTTCTATTCTAGAGAATAAGATTGGCAGAGAGTTTCCGCGATATGATGGACCAGTATTTATAAGGAGAGCAGACCACGAGGGTGTACAGCCGCAGAAAATTGAAGGATACTGGTATATTAATATTCCAATCTTAGGAGGACGGTTAACGAGCTCTTTGATGATTCAGATAGCTGACTTAGCTGACAAGTTTGGAAACGGAGAACTTAGGCTTACACCTACACAAAACATAATAATACCTAACGTTAAAGAGGATAGTAAAAAAACTGTTTTAGAAACTTTAGCAAAAACGGGATTCTCTATGAATGGTTCCAAGACGCGATGGCTCAGTGTGGGTTGTTCATCGGATTTTTGTGGAAAGGCGACAGATATGCATGCAAAGAAAATGCTTAAGGATATAGTAGAGTATTTAGAGGAATACTTTGGCGTCGAAACTCTGAACGATCTTGGTTTACGTATAAATGTTAGCGGGTGTCCTCATGATTGCGGTGCAAGCTTAGTATCAGACATAGGGTTGATTGGCAAACAAATAAAAGTGAATGATTGTCTAATACAGGTTTACGACATATTTATCGGTGGAAGTACAGGTGAAAAACCGTCACTTGGGATATGTATTGAAAAAAATGTTCCGGCTGAAGAATTGAAGTTTAGGGTAGCATCACTTATAACTAGCTATATCCGAAATAGAAAAACTGGTGAAGATATAGGCAACTTTTATAAAAAACATTCTAATGAGAAATTGAAGAATTCTCTCGGGATCAGGAGGTAGAATTGTAATGATTAAGGATAAACTACGGGTAGAGAAAGTAAGCGAGGGGCTATATAGGCTGGATACGCGTGGGTTAGTTTGCCCTTACCCACAGCTATTAGTAATCAGGGCACTAAACAGTTTATCCTCTAAAGATGTCCTAGAAGTACTGATCGATAATCCTCCGTCAGTCAGGGATATTCCGCCAATATTGGAGGAAAGGGGCTATAAGGTTGATGTAATACAATTAGATAACATGACATGGAAGATGCTGGTTCGAGTATCCAAATAGCGCTGATGGTTGGTAGCTAAAAAAGTGAGTTTAAAGGCTTAAAAAGCGAGAAATGCGCACACTTTTCTGTTTCCATGTAGACGTGTATTACATAAAATTATCCGCCGCCAATAATACCCATTAACACGACTTCGTCTCCGTCTTTAATTTTCCCTTCATAATTCTCAATACTCCTTATAAAAGAGCTGTTGTATAAGATGACTATAGGAGGATCAGTAATTTTTTCATCATACATTTTCAAATACTCTCCTAGTTTCTTGTACTTATTGCCAATTTTATTTACCAATTCTTTAAAACTTTCTGCAATAATTTCCTCATTTCTTTTTCCGACCATTATTTCTATTGCACCTAAATATTTTACCTTGACCTTAGCCATGCTAATCCTCTTTCTTTTTAGGTCTGCTAGCTTAAATATTTATCGTTGGTCCATTTTTAATCACCTCTACCCTATCCATTTCCGCTCTTAAGTAACTCAACCATTAAAGCTTGAGAGCAAAGCGGAATGTTTATTCGTCTGTTGGAAAATAATAATCAGAGGAGCTTCTAAAAAGGGGTTAGAAAACAAAATTAAAAAAAGCTAGAAAAAAAGCGCACGCTGGATCCGCAGCTTCCTGAAACTGAAAACAAAACATATTCTTAGCATGCTGTCGTGATGTCTTAAAAAAGTCAACAGTCTTAAAATCTTTCATAGATAGGTTAACGCCTGTTCATTTCTTTACGTTTTTAAGGGTGTGGGTACATGCTACATCCAGTTTCACGGCAATCCTTCTAGAGAATGAGACTTAAATACCGATTTTCGGTATATTCTGTATAGGAGGTGCTTGTAGTGGTTAAGACTAGCATATATCTCGACAAGGAGCTATGGGAGAAATTCAAGGCATATGCGTTGAAAAACGGGGTGGAGGTAACTAAAATGCTGGAAGAAGTTATTAGGGAGGAAATGGCAGAGGATCTCATCGGGCAGGCATTAATTGAAAGCGGGAGCCTCGAAGCCTGTGAAATAGAATTCGAGCCCGTTGAGCCTGAAGGGGTCTTGTAAGCAAGCTGATTAGAGTAATAAGAAATGGAAGGGGAGACAGTATATCTCGAGTAGCGCGATAAAAAGGTATGTGAAAGAGCCTGGTAGCACCTTCGTTAGAAACTTATATTTAAGGGCTTACTCGGGTGAATTAAAGATTGCTTTCAGCTACCGGAACATCAGTGAGATCTAAGGGATGCTTAAATAAGGCTAGGATGCCAAACAGCTAAATTGGGAGAAGTTTCACAGAATTAGGCGTTAAGGCTGGATACGACTTATTAACCCGTCGGACGTTTATTACCTATGCTTCGCGAACTGTCCGAAGGGGAGATGGATGTCTACTCTAGGCAGATTGCCCTTAGGGACATAGGTTATGAGGGACAGGTGAGGATTAGAAAAGCAAGGGTTTGCGTCGTCGGCGTCGGCGGGCTTGGCTCAACCATGGTTACTCAGCTCGCAGGCATGGGCATCGGCTTCCTGAGGATAGTGGATCACGATGTTGTTGAAAGAGTAAATCTTCACAGGCAGGGGGTTTACAGCGTTAAGACGCTGGGCATGCTTAAGGTTAAGGCTGCTGAAAACAGGATTAGGGAAATAAATCCTGATGTCGAGGTTGAAGCGCTTCCTCTTTCAGTAAACGATTACAATGCGGAGAGCATTGTTAAAGGCGTCGACGTTGTTCTAGACGGCTTAGACAGTCTACGCGTGAGAAGGATTGTAAACAGGGCTTGCGTTAAGCTCCATGTGCCCTACGTATTCGGATCAGCTGTAGAAATGTTTGGAAACGCTTCGACGATAATCCCTGGGGAGACACCGTGTTTAGACTGTTTTCTTCCCCGTCAGGAGCCTTCAGCAACCTGCGCGACGGTCGGCGTGCATCCTTCGCTCGTCTCCATAGTGGCGAGCATACAGGTTTCTGAGGCTGTGAGAATAATCACTGGGGTTAAGCCTATTCTTAAGAGTAAGCTGCTCTTCTTCGACCTCAGAAACATGCTTTTAGAAACGATTGAAATAAAGCGTTCAGAATCTTGTGAAACATGCGGGGAAAGGCTTCAACACTGAACACTCTGCTCCGGGATGATCATCCCAATACTTCTTCATTGTTTAAAGTCAGGGTTGCACGGGGCTCCATAAGGCTTCCGCATCCACGGCGAGCGACAGCAATCCTAAACGCGTATTCCTGTCAAGCCTTTTTAAATCCGCTACATAGATTCCGTGAAACGTTACGATGGAGAGCCTGTTCCCCTGGACAATAATAGTATTGGGCAAAACCGTCTCCCTCCGGATGCTCCCATTCTCATCTTCGAAGACAACAATAACGTTAGCGCTCCTCCTCCCCCCGCCTACAGGCAGCACTTCAATAATCCTTCTAATCCTTGCAACATTATACTTCCCGGCAATGAAGCTGGCAACAGCATCCCTGCTCTCCGCATCCAGCTTCCTGTAATCCTCGATGATGCCGAGCTCATCATCCTTCTCATCGCACAGTATAACCATGTGAGGATAGGAAACGGGGAACGGCAGTCTCGCGCTCACGTTCAGTAAAACATAGCCTTCTCTTGTTGAAACCCTGAGGGAACCGTTTTCACAACTTATCTTAACACTAGCCGGTTCTATTAGAGTAATATGCTCGGCTTCACTCGGCCCAGGCCTTTCCCGTAGAAGCCCGTCATACTCGTTCACAATCTTACCGTCGTAAACCTCTATCACCCTGTTCACATACTTGGTGAGTGTTGGACGGTGGGAAATCAGGATTAGCGTTGAACCAGGTAGATGGCTTAAAACACCCCTTATGATTTCCTCCTCAAGATCCATCGCGATGCTTGAAGTCGACTCGTCTAGGAAAAGCACGCGGGGCTTTCTCACGAGCGCTCTAGCTATGCACACCATTTGCTTCTGTCCGCCGGATAGTTTTCTCCCAGCTTCACCAATATCCGTATCGTAGGCTAGGGGAAGCCTCATCACGAACTCGTGGGCCCGGCTTATTTTCGAGGCTACCAGCACGTCTATCGGCGAGGCCTCCTTGAAGCCGTGCACAATGTTTAAGGCAATGGAGCCTGGAAGGAGAAGCGGCTCCTGTGAAACCATCACCACCTGGCTTCTGAAAGTGCTTAGCTTCAGCTCTCTCAAGTCAACGTTGTCATAGAGGATTCTGCCCTCATCCGGATCGTAAAGCCTTGTGAGGAGCCTTACGAGCGTTGTCTTGCCTGAGCCGTTCGGCCCAACTATGCCTAAGACCTCACCGCTTTCAACATTGAAGGAAACGCCTTTAAGCACAGGTTTCTCAGAGTATGCGAAATAAACGTTTTCAACACTTATGCTTCCCTCTATCTTCCTGTCGACAGGGTTCTCAGCCTCCTTCACAGACGGCTCCATGTTTAAGACTTCAAGGATCTTCTCGTAAGCGGTTTCAGCCTGCACGTATAGTGTTGTAATCTGGCTTAGGCTCCTGATCGGAGTGTAAACCTGCGTCACGTAGCCTAGGAAGGCGACTATTGTTCCCACAGTCGCCTCCCCGTTTAAAACCATGAAGCCGCCGAAAAGCATGATCAGGGTTGAAGCAAGGGTTAGGGAGAAATTCATAATTGGAAAGTACTGCACGTTAACCTTAGCCAGGTTTATTTGCGCGTCGTAAATGTCGCCCGCATACTTGTGGAACCTGCTGGTCTCAATACTCTCGATCCCAAGTATCTTCACAAGGACTATTGAGGAGAGGACGGAGGTCACGTACGACATGAAGTTTGAAGTAACCTTCCAAACCCTTAGGAATGCGAAGCGAACCTTCTTCTGGTAAGCCCATGTTCCAACTATTATTATCGGTATCGGCGTGAGAGCTGCTAAAGCAAGCCTAGGGTTCATCGTGAATATTATTATCAGTGTCCCGATCAACATGAGAACGTTAACCATGATCGACTGCAACCCGTCTATGAGGAACGACTGGATTTGCCTAGTGTAGGAGAAGATCTTGGCGACAAGATCACCTGTTTGACTCTGGTCGAAAAAGTCTAGGCTAAGAGTCATCATATGGGAGTAAAGGCGTTTCTGAAGGTTTAGGACAACCCTGTTGTGGAGAACCTCAGCCAAGTAGCCTGCAGTGGCGGAGACAGCGATGTTTAAAACGTAAAGCCCGACCAGCAGGGCTGCGAGGCTTATTAACAGCTCTGGATTCCGCATTGGGATTAAAACCTGGTCGGTTATTATCTTGCTCACGTAGGGTGGAACCAGACCTATGGCGGCGGAGACTATTGAAAGAACAATATATATGGTGAGCAGCTTGACGTGAGGCTTCAGCAGCCCGATGAGCCTAAGCAGGCCTCCCTCTTTAACCACTCTCCCCCTGCCTCCGGCTTGAAGCATCGCCCCATGTTCCTCAGGCTTCATGCTGAAGCGTAACATGCGTGGAGCATTTAAGCATTAACGCTTCACCATCGTCTTGCCAGGTGAAACGGAGCTTGAAAGAGGATATGGCCCGCTGGGAAAGTCCCGTTGAAAAAGCCTGTGCAGCATGTGTTATTCAGAATTAAGATTTATCTAGAGCTTTCTTAAATTATTCTACGTATGGAGGGAAGCATGGCGCTGTTCACTGACCTGTACGAGGTTTCAATGGCTCAAGCATATTTTAAAACCGGAAATATTAAAGCCACTTTCGAGCTTTTCGTCAGAAGGCTCCCGCCCAACCGGGGGTATCTGATAGCTGCGGGGCTGGAGGATGTTTGCAACTATCTTCTGAACTTCAGGTTTGAGAAGGAGGATTTGGAGTTTCTCGAGGAGAAAGGGTTTGAGAAGGATTTTCTGAAATTCCTCTCCAGAATAAGGTTCACCGGTGATGTTTGGGCTCTTCCCGAGGGGGAGCTTGTCTTCCAGAACGAGCCGATAATAAGGGTTACCGCGCCCATAATCGAGGCACAGTTCTTCGAAACCTTCATGATAAACGCTGTTAATTTTCAAACACTTATCGCGACGAAGGCTTCTAGAATCGTTAGCTCCGCGAAGGGGAGGCAGGTGGTTGACTTCGGCTCCAGAAGGGCTCACGGCGTAGACGCTGGGGTTAAGGCTGCTAGGGCAAGCTACATCGGCGGATGCGTCGGAACCTCCAACGTTTTAGCCGGGAAAAAATACGGGATCCCCGTCTACGGGACGATGGCCCACTCCTATGTTGAAGCCTTCCCCAGCGAGAAGGAGGCTTTCAAAGCCTGGTTGAAAACATGAGGGACTGATACTGTTCTACTCGTAGACACGTATGACACTTTGCGCGGGGTGAGGAACGCGATTGAAGCCGTTGAGGAGCTGACTGGGAAAAAGGAGCTGAAAGGTGTTAGAATGGATTCTGGAGACATGCTGAGCCTAAGCAAAGAGGCTAGGAGAATCCTGGATGAAGCAGGCTTCAACTCAACCAAGATATTCGTGAGCAGTGGTCTCGACGAGTATGTGATTGAAGACTATTTGAACAGGGGTGCGCAGATAGATGTTTTCGGAGTAGGCTCTTCGCTAGTGACTTCCGACGACGCTCCTAAGACGGACATGGTTTACAAGCTTGTTGAAAGCGAGGAGAACGGTAGGCTTGTTCCAAGGATGAAGATCGCTGAGGGGGAGAAGGCAACCCTGCCCGGGGCGAAGCAGGTTTACAGGGTTGAGGAGAATGGGAAGTATGTTAAAGACATTATTGGGCTCTGCGACGAGAATCTGGAGGGAGAGGGGAGGCTCGTTCAAATCTTTAAGGATGGCAGGCTTACCTATAGGCTTCCGAAGCTCGACGAGATAAGGGAGAAAGCCAGGAGGGAGCTTGAGAAGCTTCCGGAAGAGTATAAGAGGATTAGAAGCCCAGAGGCCTACCCGGTGCAGGTGAGTGAGAAAATAATGGATTTAGGCAGGCAGCTGATTAAGAAGCTGCTTCCTGAGAAACAGGGCTAGAGTTTTCTTAATGGAGAACATCGTTCAGAGTAATTCCTACGGCTCCTTTCAAAATCATTTCCCGAACAGCTTTCTCACTGTCTCCAGGATTCACGTCAACCCCTTTAACAGCGTCAAGGAGAAGAACCGTTTCAAAACCCAGGTCTATGGAGTCGATAACAGTGGCTTTAACACAGTAGTCTGTTGCAAGCCCGCCTATGAAAAGCCTTTTAACTCCAAGCCTATGCAGCTCCAGGCTTAGAACAGTCTCCTGAAAACCCGAGTAGGCGTCTCTGTCAGGCGAGAAAGCCTTGTCAACAATCCTTACGCCGGGCGGCAGGTTAAGCATGCTCGATATTTCAGCACCCCGAGTGTTCTGCACGCAGTGGGGAGGCCATGGTCCTCCTCTCTCCCTGAAGCTCACATGCTGCTTAGGATGCCAGTCTCTAGTTGCGAAAACAGGTAGACCCCGTTTCGCGAACAGCCCAATATAATTGTTCAACGGGGCTATTACCGTGTCCCCGTTTGGAACCGGAAGGGCTCCTCCAGGTAGGAAATCGTTTTGAACATCCACTATCAGCAGGGCGCTTCTACCTGTTAACGAGATCCTCACGCATCTGTAAACATGAGTGTTGAAAATAAGTTTTTCCCGAACCGCTTAGAAGCATGCTTGCAGCCGAAACGTTTAAAATTTTCATGAACAGGGGGTTAACGGTTTGGAGTACCGGGAGTTTGGAAAAACCGGTTTCAAGGCTTCAGTAATAGGTATGGGAACCTATTATGATCCTGCGTACATTGTTCTAGCGAGGCTTCTGCGTCTACATAGAAGTAGGAGTCTGAAGACTGCTGCTTTAAGAAAGGGTATTGAGCTCGGCATCAACCTTATCGACACCGCTGAAATCTACGAGACGGAGGGTCTTGTAGCGGAAGCCATAAAAGGCTTTAAAAGAGACGAGCTTTTCATAGCCACCAAGGTCTGGCTTACGAATCTTCGTTACGAAAAGGTTTTGAAGGCTGCTGAGAGAAGCCTCAGGAGACTGGGGTGCTCCTATATTGACCTATACCAGGTTCACTGGCCGAACCCCTCCATACCTGTTGAAGAAACTATGCGCGCGATGAGCAGGCTTGTCGACGAGGGGAAGATTAGGCACATAGGCGTAAGCAACTTCTCCCTGGAGCAGTTTAAGAGGGCGCAGGAAGCACTGCCCAGGTACGAGCTTGTCTCCAACCAGGTTGAATACAGCCTGATGGCCAGGAGGATTGAGAAGGACCTGCTGCCATACTGTGAGCAGAACAGTGTCGCGATACTCGCGTACCGTCCTCTTGCTCACGGTGCTCTAGCTAGGAAGCAAGCCTGGCTGACGAGGGTTTTCGAAGAGGTTTCCATGAAGCACGGGGGTAAGACTCCTGCTCAAATAGCTTTAAACTGGCTTGTAAACAGGAGCAGTATTGTCTTCCCAATACCCAGGGCATCCAGGCCTGAAAGGGTTGTTGAAAACGCTGGGGCAACAGGCTGGAGGCTTGACGATGCTGATATGGCTAGGCTCGCCGATGCAGTCGGCACGCAGGCCTAAGGGTCTAAGCTGTGTCCGCATGGCTTCAAGGCTTCACGCTCAAACCTGGTTAACTCGAAGACTCTTCTCAACAGCTGTTCGTCAGCCGGTGTGAACTCTTCTTCACGCAGGGCAGCCGCTCTTCTCGCCGTCTTCAAAACTTCTTCAACATCAATCTCGCAAACCGGCTGCCCGCTTGTCTTCGAGTAGAACACGAATGACGGAACGTTCTCACACACGTACCCGCTTATCTGGGACGCAACCCCAATGCTTCTCCCAGCGTAAACCATGGTTCCAGCAAAGGCTTTAACATGGTCAGCAATGATTCCGCCGAAACCAGGCGTCCAGCTTCCAAGCCTGTTTCCAGAGTTTGCGAACAATGGTCCAAGCTCAACCCATTCGCCGACGTAAGCATGCCCCAGGAACCCTGAGTACTGCTTGTCAACATGCCCATGTATCACCGTCGCCTCAACCTCGCCACCAATATTGCAGTCCGGCCCAATGTTTGAGCCGCCTCTAATGATGGAGGAAGGATTTATGATTGTCCCGGGCCCAATGTAGGCAGGACCCTCTATAAAGCTGCCGGCACGTATCTCGCATCCCTCCCCAATGTATATCGGCCCCTTTACGGAATCCAGGGTGACGCACGGGTCGATCTCAGTATCCCTGCCGACGTAAACATTCCTCCTCCTCCCTATCAGGGTTGCTTCAGGAGGTATTCTGAGCCTAAGCCTAGGCATCGCCTCATAGTCTTCGATTATCTGGAGGCTGTTTCTTTCAACAATCTCCCAGGGGCTGGATAGCAGTGCGTCACCCCCGTACTCAGCCTCCTCCAAAGCCTTCTCCCTTATTTTCTTCAAAGCTTCAACCCCTGGAGCGTTAGTGAGCAGTGAAGCCACCTCTCTCGCCCTAGCCTCGCTGAACCTTGCTAGAACAATCCTCCCCTGCCTGGTTACAATCGTCTCAGGCCTAATCTTTTGAACAATGCTTCGCAGCTCGCTGTTGAAAACCAGTAGGCCGTTTACGAAAACAGTTTCATCGTCAATAGCCTCAGGCTCGTTAGCCTTCACCCTCCTCCCCGCCCTAACGTGTTCAGCAATATGGCTTCTCGCAAGGAAGTCAACCTGCTCAACCTGCATGTAGTGCTTAACACGGTCGGCAAGCGAGAATAATCCCAGCCTGAGGTCGAACACGCCCCGGGTAAGGGTCAGCGGCTCGAAGCTGTGAGCCGCAGAGTCTTCAAACACTATTATCCTCATTCATCCCGCACCTGTGGAAAGTTAACTTTAAACCTTTCCCTAGCGGCTTGGCTACGGGAATGCTTTCAGCACCGTTTGAAAACTCCGCGTGGCTTAAGGATGAGGATAGGGTGAGCATTTTAGCGGGAATGCTCTCAGAATACCCGTATTCGCCGAGCCCTGTTCAAGTAGTGGATGCTGCGCTTGAGCTGGCGGAGCCGTGTTTGAAGGATGTTCTCGTAGACCCTGGCTGCGGGGATGGAACGGTTCTCATAAGGGCGGCTGGAAGATTCAGGGTTTTCAGCGTTGGCCTGGAGCTGGACGCTGGCCTTGCTGAAACAGCGAGGAGAAGGGTTAGGGAGGCTGGTTTAAGCCATATGGTTGACATTGTTCACACTGATCTTTTTCAAACCGATTTATCCAGGTTCAGCATAGTATACGTCTATCCTTTCCCACCTATAGTTAGAAGACTCTCCCTGAAGATCCTGGACGAGTGTAGAAGTGGAACAAGGATAGTTGTCCATGATCATCCTCTTGAGAAACTTGAGCCTTTGAAAACCATAAGCCTCCCCTCCGGAAGACAGCATGTCCACACCATTTATCTCTACAAGCTTTAAACACTATGGGAAGCCTTTTCCAACGCTGCGCCACCGGGAGGGTTAAACAAAAATACTGGAGCCGGCTGACTAATACGGATGAGGATAACAGTAGTAGGCGGATGCGGCTCAATGGGAAGATGGATAGTTAACCAGCTGCTGGAGACAGGAGGCTTCCAGGTTACTGTTGCCGACCCGGATGAGATCGAGGGTTTAAGACTCGCCAGAACAATAGGGGTCAACTATGAGAAGGACAATAAGAGGGCTGCTGCAGAATCAGACATCGTCATCGTCTCGGTGCCTGTGGAGAACACTCCGCAAGTAATAGCTGAAGTAGCCCCCTGCATGAAGGAGGGCTCCCTCCTCATGGATATCGCCTCAGTTAAGACGGAGGCTGTTTCAGCAATGCTGAAGCATGCTCCCCAGGGTGTTGAACTGGTGAGCCTACACCCGATGTTCGGCCCAAGGATTAGGGATGTCAGGGGACAGGTGGTTATACTGATACCTGTGAGAACAGGAAAATGGTTCAGCCTCGTCAAGGGTTTTCTCGAGAAAAAAGGGTTTGAAGTCGTTGAGACGAGTGTTCAGAACCATGACAGGATGATGAGCATTGTTCAAGGCTTAACGCATTTCACAAGCATGGTTTTCGCAGGAGTAATCAGGGAGATGAATATCGACTTGAAACAGTCCAGAAGGTTTTCAAGCCCGGTTTACAACGTGTTCCTCCCGATTGTCTACAGGGTTATCTGTCAAAACCCTGAGCTCTACGCGCAGCTCCAGGTTCACAACCCGCATGTTCTCGAGGTTCAGGAAGAATTCATAACTCAAGCCGTCAACCTTTACGTTGAGACTAAGACTAGGAATGTTAAAGGGATTGTTGAACACGTGGCTTCATCATGCAGACACTTCGCCTCAACAGAATCGTCTACAACGCTTCTCTCAATATCGGACAGGATGGTTTCAACAATGCAGAGGGATAAGAATATTCTTGAAAGCCTGGTTGGGAGAAAAGTCTGCTTGGAGAATGTTCAAACAGGCAGGATCCACGTCGGGGTTTTAAAAAGCATCTCAGCCGACACGATAGAAATAGAGGAGAGCAGGAAGAAAACCGTCAGCCTAAGCCTTTTCAACGTGATGCTTCTAGACGAGAAGGCTACGATGGAGACTAGGAGAAGCCTCTTCGGAGAGTCGAGCCTAGACTTCTCCGTAATGCTTCCAGCAGAGTTTGAACACGAGTTCTGCAGGGAGATTCTGGAGAGGTTCATGCCTGAAGCCTCCAGGATAGAGGTTCTTGAAACATACGTCGGGGAGCAGATTCCAAAGGGTTTCAAAAGCGTCACAATCAGGGTTTACTTCCCGAGGGATGAGGATCCGAAGGAGGTTCGTTTAAAGACGGAGAGCCTTTTGAAAAAGCTTGGCGGAAGACTAAGGTGACCCCCTTTTCCAACTGATTCCCGAATTTTTAAAACCTTAAAAGCTTCAAACAAGCTTCTAATCCAAATGTCCGTTGAGAGGAACTATTATGTTCCGCCGGACGTTAGCAGCCGTGAGATTTACCATGAGGACTGGATAGACTTCAACAAGAACGGTGTTAAAGATCCTTATGAAGACCCAAGCCTGCCTGTTGAGAAGAGGGTTGAAGACCTTCTTCAAAGAATGACGGTTGAGGAGAAGCTTGCCCAGTTAAGGTCCAGCAGGCAGATGCCGGAGGGGGGAGTGGGCAACCTGACGCACGTCACCAGAGGCCTATCGGCTAAAGAGGGGGCTGAAAAAGCTAACGAATACCAGGTTGAAGCAATTGAGAAAACCCGTTTAGGAATACCGGTGATTATTCACGACGAGTGTCTACACGGCTGTGTAGCTAAGTTTTCAACAAGCTTCCCGCAGGCGATAGGCCTGGCTGCGACCTGGGACAGGGAGCTGGTCTACAGGGTTTCAAAAGCGATTGCAAGGGAGACGAGGAGCAGAGGTATCCATCAGTGTCTCTCCCCCGTCGTCAACATAGCGAGGGACGTTAGGGCTGGGAGGACTGAGGAGAGCTATGGTGAAGACCCATACTTGACCTCGGAAATGGGCTCACTATTCTGCAAAGCCATGTTTGAAGAAGGGGTTATAGCGACTCCGAAGCATTTCGCCGCCAACTTCGTGGGGGATGGTGGAAGAGACAGCAACGAGATCCATTTCTCGGAAAGGATTCTCAGGGAAATCTACTTCCCAGGTTTCAAGGCGTGCGTGAAGGCTGGCGCGCTCTCCATCATGGCTGCGTACAATTCTATAGACGGGGTTCCGTGTTCAAGCAACAAGTGGCTCCTCACCGATGTTCTCAGGCATGAATGGGGCTTCCAGGGCTTCGTCGTCTCAGACTACGGGTCAGTCGCAGGAATATTCTTCAACCATCATGTTGCCGCGACGCTGGAGGAGACAGCTAAGCAGGCGCTTGAAGCCGGGATGGATGTTGAGCTTCCCGAGACACACGTGTTCGGAGAACCGCTTGCTAAAGCGGTTGAGAAAAACATGATACCCGTGGAGGTTTTAGACGAGGCTGTTAGAAGAGTATTGCGGGCGAAGTTCCTAATAGGGCTTTTCGACAAGCCTTTCACAGACCCTGAGGAGGCTGAGAAACTCTGCAACTGTGAACAGCATGTTCAGCTGGCTCTTCAAGCAGCAAGAGAATCCATAGTTCTTCTTAAAAACGAGAAAAACACGCTGCCTTTAAACAGGGAGAAGACACGTTCAATAGCGGTCCTGGGGCCTGCTTCAGACAGTGTTAAACTAGGCGGGTACAGCACTATTCCAAGATACGTGGTTACTCCTCTTGAAGGAATAAAGAGGAAAGCGAAGCCCGGTGCAAAAATACACCATGCTAAATGCTCACCCGGAATAGGAAAGTATGTTCCCATACCTTCAAGGCTCCTTGCCCCTGGGCCAAGGGATAAGAGGCGAGGATTAAGGGGAGAGTATTTCAACAACCCTAGCTTAGAGGGGAAACCCGTTTTAAAAAGGATTGACAAGCAGGTTAGTTTCAACTGGGGAGCAGGCTCCCCCGACCCGAGGCTGCCGACGGATAATTTTTCAGTCCGCTGGACAGGGGTTTTAACAGCGCCTAAGACAGGGGTTTTCGAAATCTGTCTGGCTACTGACGACGGAGTAAGGTTCTGGCTGGACGGCAAGCTTCTCGTCGACTCCTGGCGTGACAGGGGTATTACTCTCGACACTGTTACAGTCAGGCTTGAAAAAGGAAGGAAGTATGATGTTAAGATAGAGTATTATGAGCATTTGGGCGATGCGGCTGCGTTCCTCCTCTGGGACCATGTGGACGAGTCGACTCCAGAGGTGGTGGAGGCTGTAAGACTGGCGAGGAAATCAGACGTCGCGGTTTTCTTCGCCGAGATCGTGGAGGGGGAAGGGAGGGACAGGGCTGTCCTCGACCTGCCGAGGCTCCAGGAAATAATGATTGAGAAGATTGTTGAAACAGGGACTCCGACGATAGTTGTCCTCATGACCGGTAGCGCAGTCACCGGGGAATGGATTAGAAAAGTAGATGGGCTTCTTCAAGCATGGTACCCGGGCCAGGAGGGTGGGAACGCTATCGCTGAAGTTCTCTTCGGAGACTATAATCCTGCAGGCAGGCTTCCGTTCACCTGGCCGAGGCACGTTGGGCAGCTTCCGCTCTACTACAACTATAAGCCGACTGGCCGGGGGTATGACTATGTCGACATGCCTGGGAAACCATTGTTCCCTTTTGGACACGGCTTAAGCTACACGAGGTTCGAGTACAGCAATATAAGGGTTGACGCGCGCGGAGAGGAAGGGCCTTTCGAAATAAGCCTCGACGTTAAGAATGTAGGCGAGAAGGAGGGGGATGAGGTTGTCCAGCTTTACGTTCAGGACCCTGTGGCAAGCGTCGCCAGACCAGTTAAGGAGCTTAAAGGTTTTCAAAGAGTAACGCTGAAACCCGGGGAAACCAGGAGGATCGTCTTCAACCTGACTGCTGACGACCTTGCCTTCCTAGATGGGAACATGAGGAGGATTGTTGAACCCGGGGAGTTTAGAATAATGGTGGGCGCCTCCTCTGAAGACATTAGGCTTCAAACATCCTTCAAAGTTGAGAGGAAAATGGTGGCTAGGATTGAACACGAGCTTAAAACAGACAGGGAGGGTGCTGCATCGGGCGAACCGTTCACGATGAGAATCAGGCTTAGAAACAAAGGGCCTATTTCAGACATCGTCCCGTTCGGAATAGTGGGTGACGAAACCGGTTTCCGCAGAATGCGCTTCGACCTTTCCCCGGGTGAGACGCGTGAAGCATGCTTCAAAATCCATGCTTCGGGCTCAGCCCCACCCAGGGTTAGCGCGTGCGAATGCCTCTAGCCTCTTAAAGCTTTTCAGCGTTTAACTCTTCCCCAGTATTAGAGGGTTGAAGAACTCAGCTGCCTCTTTGAAAAGAACATGCTTGTCGAAATCCATGGTCGCCACGTGGCCCGGGTTCTCAGCGCGCTGGATCAGGGGGACAGCGTTACCGCCGCGTCCAAGGAGAAAAGGCTTAGCGGCCTCCAAGTACTTACTCAACCCTGAAGAGTAAGAAATATATTGGCTGGAGACAGCCCATACTTATGGCTCCTAAGAGGATGCAGGCGGTTGTATGCCACGGACCAGGAGACTATAGGCTTCAATACGTGGATACTCCTGAGCCTGGGCCGGGGGAGATTCTCGTGGAGGTGGGAGCGTGCGGTGTTTGCGCGAGCGACTTGAAGTGTTACCATGGCGCTCCCTCTTTATGGGGAGGCGAGAAGCCGTATGTTAAGCCTCCAGTTATTCCTGGACACGAGTTCATAGGCACTGTCGTCGAGCTGGGTGTAGGCGCGGAGGAGCTTGGAGTCAAAATCGGGGACAAGGCTATTGCGGAGCAAATATTCCCGTGTAGAAGCTGCCGTTTCTGCCGGAGCGGGCAGTACTGGATGTGCGAGAGAAACTATGTTTTCGGCTTCCAGGGTGGTGTTGACGACGGCGGCTTCGCAGAGTACATGAAGTACCCGTACGGGTCTATAGTGCACAGGGTTCCAAGCGAGATCCCGGATGAGCATGCCGTCATGATTGAACCGTTAAGCTGCGCTATTCACGCTGTCCAGAGGGCTAGGATTGAGCTTGGAGACTTCGTCGTCATAGCTGGAATGGGGCCGCTTGGGCTCTGCATGCTTCAAGTAGCCAGGATGAAGAACCCTGGGAAACTGGTGGCGCTGGACACTAGGGACAGGAGGCTTGACCTTGCTGAAAGACTTGGTGCAGACATTGTTATCAACGTTGCGAGGGAGGATGCTGTTAAAACTGTTAAAGGGTTAACCGGGGGATACGGGTGCGACGTCTACATTGAGGCCACAGGCTATCCTGAGGCTGTAACCCAAGGGTTGGAGATGCTTAGGAAGCTTGGGAGAATGGTTGTCTTCGGCGTTTTCAGGGAGCCGGCCACCGTAGACTGGTCTATAATAGGGGATAGGAAGGAGCTCGACATATACGGTTCCCATCTCGGGCCATACTGTTATCCTCTCGCGATAGAATACATCCGGGCTGGAAAGGTTAGGGTTGACAGGATTGTGACACACGTGTTCCCGCTTTCAGAATTCAGGAAAGCCTTCGAATACAGTGAGAAGGGTCTTGAGGGAGCGATAAAGGTTGTCCTAGTGCCGCCTTAAAAGCTTCCGTCAGCTTTAAAGCAGGCTGTTAAGCCTTAGAAATTAAGCTTAAATCTTCACCGTGCACGCATAGTTCATGATGCCTGTTGAAGCATGGAGAGACAAGTGTTTCAAAAAAGGCTCAGAGTGCGAGTCGGCCGGGGACACGAGTAGCCTGCTTGAAAAAGGTGTGTTGAAATGAGTATTGTAGACTTCGACGATAAGTCGCTAAGGATTAACGGTAAGCCAGTCTTCATCTACAGCGGCGAGATACACTACTTCAGAGTCCCCAGAGGACTCTGGGAGGACAGGATCATAAAGATGAAGAGGGCTTTCCTAAACTCTGCAACAATATACTTCGCTTGGAACTGGCATGAGAAGGAGGAGGGCTGCTTCGACTTCTCAGGCTGGAGGGATGTAGACGAGTTTCTAAGGCTTTGCGAGAAGCATGGGCTGCTCGTGATAGCTAGGCCCGGGCCATACATATGCTCGGAGTGGGATTTCGGAGGTCTCCCAGGCTGGCTGGTTGGCAGGGGCATTGTGCCCAGGTCCCTGGACGAGGGTTTCATGAAGCATGCTCTACGCTACTACGACCATGTTATCCCAGAGATAAGGAGGCACCTGGCTACGAGAGGCGGAAGCGTGATACTCCTCCAGATTGAAAACGAGTATTTCTGGGGTAATGTTCCATACTTGTTGAAGCTTTACGAGGCTGCGAGGGAAAGGGGGGTGGACATACCGGTTGTCCACAATGTTGACAGGTTCCTAAGGGGCACGCAGGTTATAGACTCGATAGATATTTACCCGGATCCTTGGGTGCTCGACTGGCCTTTAAACGAGGCTGCAAGCCTCTCTGCTGAACAGCCGGATAAGCCTAGGATGATAATGGAGTTTGAAGGAGGATGGTTCACGTCTTTCGGCGGAAGGCTTCCCACGGATAGGGGTGATATTCCCGCTGAATGGACAGACATGCTTCTTAAAACAATGGTTTTCGAAGGCTTCAGCCTCGTAAGCTTCTACATGTTTCACGGCGGCACTAACTTCGGATACTGGACTGGGAAGAAGATTGCGTCAACCTACGATTACCAGGCTGCTGTTAGAGAATGGGGTGAGCTGGGTGAAAGATACTGGGTGATAAGGCTCACGGGGGGACTGTTAGAATGTTTCAACGAGTTTTTCGCATCCTCAACTGTCGACAAGACTCTGGTTGAATGCGACACTCCGGGTGTAAGAGTCTCCGCGAGAACAAGGAATGGTGAAGCATTCATCCTTGTTTCAAACATGAATACTCAGCCTGTTGAAACGGAGCTCCGCTTGAAAAACATTGGTGTAAAGAGGGTTTCCCTAGGCGCTAGGAAGGCTTTAATACTTCCTTTAAACGTTAAGCTGCCCAACGGCTGGACTCTAGAGTTTTCAACATGCCAGGTTTTCTACTCTTACGATCTTAACGGTAGGACAATACTCATCCTCTACGGTGAGCCGGGTGAGCAGCATGAGGCAACTCTGACCCATTCTTCAAACGGAACCAGGGAGACCGTCAGCTTCAAAATATCTGAGGAGGACTATGTTAAGATAGTTGGAGAAGCTCCCCCGAGGCTCGTCGTCCTAGCTTTAAGCAGGCGGCGTGCCGCTAGAACATGGTTCACGGAGCACTGGGGGAAGAAGATAGCGGTCGTCTCAGGCTTCACCCTTCTAAGAGAATACTCTTCAGACAGCAGTGTTCTCAGAATGAGTATAGAGGTTGGGAGGAACGATGATAAACGGGTTTCAATAATAGTCCCCTGGAGGCCGAGGAGGATTGAGGTTAACGGTAGGCGTGTCTCAGGCATGTACGACGGGGAGAAATGGGTCTACTCCTTCACACTGCCTGAGGAGGTTTTCAAAGAGGAGGCTGCGAGCCTCAACGAGGACTGGAGAATCATGGTTGAAAACCTTGAGGAAGTGAAGCGTGGAAAATGGGTTGAAACAGGTAGGCTAACCCCGCCTGAAGCACTCGGCATCACTGGAAACGGCCACGTATGGTATTTAAACAGCTTCACGGTTAAGCCGGGGGAGGAGAAGACTGTTCTCTTCATACCTAGGGTTAACGACTATGTTACTGTTTTTCTAAACGGAAAACCGGTTGGACACGCTGAGCACACGCTTAGGCTTGAAGCAGACAGGAGCGTTTTAAAAACCGGGGTTAACGAGCTGCTTCTCCTCGTCGAGTCAACCGGGCACAGGAACGACGGCCTAATACCGCTGGCCAACGGGCTTAACCAGCCTGTCTACATAGGGAGGGAGGAGGAGCTGCCTTTGAGAAAACCATTGTTCAAGTTTTTAACGTTTGAAAGCCTTCTGAAACCAGGCGTTGCCGCGAGCATGGATTACGCTAGGCTTCTAAACAGGCCTCTCGAAGTTCTTCCGGAAGAGGTTTTCACAGGAGAATGGAGGGAGCTTGGGAGCGGTGAGGAGCCCTCAGGCGGAAGGGGGCTAATGATTCTGAAATACGTTGCTGAGCTTCCGGAGAAGCTTAGGAAAACCTGTCTAGTTATTCCAAGCGGCCTCCCGTCCTGGGGCAGGCTAATCATAATGGTTAACGGGAAGCATGTTGAAACAGTCTACGCGGACGAGGGGAGCATAGGTGTAGACGTGACTCGCCTAGTGAAGCCCGGGGTTAACGAGTTCATCATAATCCTGGAGAATTTTCCGGATGCTAAGGCTTGGAGAGACCCTTGTCTAAGAATGTATGATGCTGCTCTCGAAGAAGGCTGGAGGGTTTCACAGGGCTTAATCGGGGAGAGGGAGGGCTGGTTTAAACCTGGTTTTGAAGACTCGAAGTGGAGTGTGAGCAGCCTGAGCGAGGCTTTGAAAAAACAGGGCGTAGTTTGGCTGAGGAGAATTTTCAGAAACAAGGTTGAGGAGAACACTGTTTCCCCGCTCATGCTTAGGCTGAGAAACATCGGGTTGAAGTGTAAAATATTCTTGAACGGCGAGCTTATAGGCAGGTATATGGAGAAAGGCCCGCAGACAGACTTCTACATGCCTGAACCCTTCCTGAAGAGTGAGAACGTTCTCGCGATTGCTGTTGAAAACCATGGGAAGCCTGTTGAAAACCCAAGCATCCAGGTTCTCCCCTACTATGTTGCCAGAAGAATGACGGTTGAACTCGGCTTCTGAAGGCTCTTCAAACAGCCCTTAGGATTCCCGTTTTATTGCTAAATGCTTCCTGAAATGCTTTAAAAAAGGCGTGAACAGTCTTGATGAACAGTTTAAAACAATTCTAAACTTTTCAGAACAATTTTCCAAGCCTTATTGCAATCATTATTCTAAAAAATCAAATGTTTTTCAATAATAGCCTTATATTTTCCCCATTCCGGGAGAAAAGTGAGCAATGCGCATGCAAAACCCTGGGAAGAAGAAGTGTTTAAAACAGGCTGAATCCCGGCTAGGGCTTGCTGAACACGGTTCGCCGGGAAACCTGGAGAGGAGGGGTGGCCGTGAATAAGCGTCGGGTCATCGGGGCAGCAGTATTCCTCGCAGCCCTGGAGGGGATTATCGCTTACGGGATAATGGTTTACTGCTACCCGGTTCCAACCCTGCAGGTAACAGTTTTCATAATGGTGGCGCTTGTTCTCAGTTTAGCCGCCTGGATAGGATACTCTATGATGACTGCGAAGCCGAAGCCTGAGAAGGAGGAGGGGAAAGAGGAGCCTGGGAAAAAAGGTGGAAACAGGGAGGAAAGCTAGTCTCTTCCCAGTCTGAAAACTCGTGAAGATACTGTTTGAGCATAGGGTTAAAATTCAACTCACCGGCGCGCACGCTTTTGAAGAACCATCTGCAAACGTTCTCACAACACCACTCCAGACGCGCGCTACAGATAAGCCTACCAGACATCATGACAGTATTTGTTAGGCAGAAGAATAGTTGTAACACTTAGCCTAGGCTTGAAAACTCGAGGATGAAGACGGCGAGCAGGAAGAGGAGAGCAATAGAGAAGGAGGCGAGAAAAACATTTTTCAAAGTGATCCTTACGGTCGCATCCTGTTTAACAGTGTCTCCAGCCTGCACGAGTCCTCCTTAACCAGCTGCTTACGAGGATGGTGGAGGCGGCGGAGTCTCCTCCTTAGTCTCCTTACTCTCCCGCTCTATCTCCTTCTCAATCTCTTCAATAGGCTTAGGCGGCGGAGTAGTTGCCAGAGTATAGCCTATCCAGCCAAGTATGAAGAGCACGAAACCGACTGCGACGAAGGCAGTGAGCTGAAGAATCACTGTCCACCATGGCGAGAGGAATACGAGCCAGAAGTAAAGTATTACTCCAACTATGGATGCAAGCAGCAACACTGCCCCAATACCCTGATCCTTATTCATGGTTCGAATAAGGCTGTTGCTGAAAAATATAAGTCTTACTATCGTGTTTTCAAGAATATTCTGCTGCTGAGAAAAACCGGATTGGCCACTACAGTATTCGAAGCGTAAAGCGTTTTTCCGAGTTCAGAGTCATTCAGGCGGAAGCGGGAAACTACTCTTGGAACGCCTCTTGAACAGTAAGTATCCAAGTATCAGGCCGATAAGCAGTCCTGACAAGAGGCCGAGTATAGTGGTGAACCGTGCCCGAGACTCAGCCTCCGAAACCTTCGACTCTGTTTCAGCAAGCTGCTTCTCAAGGCTTGAAATCCTAGACTGGGCGCTGCTTAAACCTGCTTGAAGCTCCGCGATGCTCTTCTGCAAACCTGTTATCGTGCTCCTGCTGGCCTCAAGCTCCTTCTCCTTTTCCTCAAGCAGCCTCTGCAGCTCTCTCAGCCGGCTCAGCATACTGATAATATCCTCGGCAGTCACAGGCTCCGCAGTAACAAGAACCCTGGAGGAGTTTGCTGAAGCAGGCATGTAAGCCGGGTCCCCGACCCATTCAGCCTTAAACACGTATTCACCGGTTTCGCTCGGGGTGAAGACGCACGCGATAAACCCTTCAGAGCTTGTTTCGAAAACTCCTATTGTTCTCCAAACCCTCGTCCTGTTTGAAAAGTATGAGATTAATAGAGGCTTATGTTTCAGAGGCGGGTTAGTGTCAGCATAGACCACTATTGCTCCGCCAACACCGACGATGGAGGGGGCTGCGATCACACGGAGGGAGACAGGGGTTCTGACAACTACTCCGACAGTATTGCTCACGCAGCCCTCATACTGAGCATTACCCTCCCACGTGACCCATATCCTCCAGTAGCCCGGAGCATCAGGCTTGAAAACATAGGTGAAAACCCCGTAGAGCATTGAAACGCTTACTGAAACCTCAGACCCGTTTGGACACGCAAACCTCAGCCTAACAGTAACGTCGAGACCAGGGCTTAGAATACTTCTTATCGAAACACTCTCGCCAAGCATAATCACCTCCTTGTCGACGCTTACAGTCATGGAGGTGCTCTCCTTAGGAGGTCCAGGAGGAGGCGGCGGAGGCGGTGGAGGAACCTCAGTGACGCTGAAAGTGCCGCTACCCGTGTCTCCGCATCCAGAAACGTAAATAGTGTAAGTGCCGTAGATCGCGTCCGGCGGAACCCTGAAGGTGTATGGAGGTTGAAGTGAAGCTCTCCCCTGACTGTCGGTTCGGGTTTCTTCTAAGTAGACAACTCCTCCAGGGTTAGAGATTTGAACCGCTAGGACGCAGTTTGGAGGTGCGTTAGATATGAATATGCTTACGTATTCCTCCCTGTAGTACGTGCTCTTATCAGTTGAGACAGTAATAGACGGGCTTGCCCCTGCACGTGGAAGCATACTTAGCAGGAGGAGCGAGAAGAGAAGAAATGTCGAGAAACTCTTAATACTCAAGCCTCATCACCATTGTTCTAAGATACTGTGAAGGTCTTTCCACCAGGCTCGGACAACGACTCCCAATTAGGACCCATTTGAGAAGGCCAGCCGTTCCAGACGAATATTCTCACAGTATAGGTTCCGGTTGAGGCTCCTGCAGGTATCTGGTAGCCGCTTCCAGCCTTCTTCGTCGCACCAGGGTCAATAACGTCAGTGATGAAGCCGATGAAAACAACGTAGTTCTGAGGGTTGAAAATCTCGACGATCAACAAGTATCCCGTAGGAGGCCCGTAAGCGTAAACCTGAGATTGAATAGTAACCTCTACAACTACGGTTGTGCCCCTGGCGAAAGAAGTCCTCTCGTTCCCCATCATGTCCAGCGTCCTGACGGTAGTTATAACTATCGGTTTCGACTGGGCTGAAGCCATGAAGCATGGAGAGAGCAGAGCAAGACTCATGAGAATCGCGAGAATCGGCAGGGCCTTCTGCCTCATAACAAACATTAATCCCCTCAACATTTTACAAATATATGGCTTATTAATCAACCGCATATAAGCTTTTCTATTTACAACCCCCTAATAAGCATAGTAAGACTGTGAATCAAGGCTCAACCCTGAAGCCTCCAGACCTGCTTCCACCAGTACAAGCCAGGTAGATGCTATACTCTCCCGCACCCGCCTCCCTCAATATTTTAAACCTGAACTCAAGGCTTCCAGCAGCATTCGTCTCACCCTGGTCCACGTAGACAACGTCGCCGCCAGGGTTCCTCACCTCGATGGCTACTGCAACGCCTGCTGCGGGAATCCTTATCAGCCGGCCGAGAACCCCGGTGCCAACGCTAACCCTGACAGTAACCTCGTCACCCGGCCTATAGGTCTCCCTGTCCAGCGAGAATTCTATGCTCAGGCTCCTGGGACCATAGTAGGCGGAGAACAGTTCAAACCCGACGTAGGCGATGAGGACAAGGGGTATTGCTAGGAGAATAAGTATGAAAAGCCTTTTCGGAGTAAGCTCTATAACTATCTCTCGCTCCCCGGGGTTTGGCGAAGCCGGCTGACCCATTGTTTTCAAGCTTACCGTCATTCTTTTTAAGCCTTAAGCCTGGGCTAGGCTGGGGCGGTGAGCACTCCAAGATTACACATTGCTTGAAGGTTGAAGCATAGGGAGAGAACTATGAGAAGCCCCGATAGGCTCCTGTTCTTAAACATGCATGCTCCTACTGCTGAGAAAACGGGGGAGGGAAGGTTGAGGAAAAGCCTTGAACCCGTCAAGCCATCCATAGCGTACAGGGGTAGGAGGGTTAGCGACGAGGCTGTTAGGAAAACCCTCCGCGTCTCCTCCATTTCAACCCTGAGAAGACTGGTTAAACCGTGAAGCGTTAAAACCAGGTAAGCACTGTTCGCTATAAAGCTGCTGTAAAGGGTTGTGAAGAGAAACAGCGTCTCCCCCGTGAACCTTAAAAGACTGTCGAGGCTGATGAGCCTGGTTGCAACGTTCGCCGCGCTTGTAAGCGGTGGAGAACCATGACCATACGCCATGAGGCTTGTGAAAACGTTTGAGAGAAGCGCGGAGAAGAGAATTAAAGCAAGCGTCTTCAAAAAGCTTAGGCTCCTGCTCCTCCAGAAGGCGTAGAGAAGAGTGAGGCTGAGCATCCCGAAATACTGGACTGCCGTGTAAGGGTGAAACATGGGCACGAGGAAGGAGAGGGCTGAAACCAGCATGTTCTTCAGAAAACCCTCCCTCCAGGATAGGACTATTCCTGAAAGAATGTTAACCATTATGAGCGCAGCCATGTTAGCCTGGTAGGAGGAGTATAGGCCTACGCTAACCTGGATCCCGGCGGTTGCGAGGAGAGCCGTCAGGGAAGCCATGCTTCTAGAGTTGAAAAGACTTAGAGAGAGAAAGTAGTATGAGGCCACTAGGCCCGTAAGCCATATTGCAGAGGCTGCTTCAAGGGTCTGGATGACAGTCATCCCGGTAAGCCTGTTTAAAGCGTGGAGTGAAAGGTAGAAGAGAGGCCTGTCTGAACAGTTTGCGAACGCGAACCCGACTGGGTCTCTAGACTTGTTTATCTCAACCAGCTTCTGAGCATAGGACAGTATGTCGACACCGGTTGGAGCAAGCTCAGGGTTAAGCCTCGGCAGGTAGCTGTAGACGGAAAGATAGATTGAGAGAAAAAGAGCCGTGGGGAAAAGAATGTTTGAAGCATGCCCCCCGAAAATCCCTTGAAGAATCTTCTTCCCCGTGTTAACCTTTGCCCCTAGGCTCCTGCTCCTCAGCTTTTGAAAATAGAGCGGTATGAAAACCCCTATAGGGGTTAAAACATAGCATAGTGCTCCAAGAGGCTGGAGAGTAGCGTACAGCCTCACCCAGCTGAGCGTCAACAGGCTTAGAATCGTGTTTTCAAACGGTTGAAAAGGGTAGGAAACCAGGTGTATGATGATGACCAGGGTGAGGAAAAGCGTTGAGACGGAGAACATCCTGAGAAGCTCGTTGAAATCAATGCTTCTCCGCGTCAGAAGCATTACGAGGAGGAGCCAGCATAAGTAGACTACTATCCGAGCATCGTAGTTAAACGGGAGCATAAGGCCTAGGGCGAGTATTGAAGCCGCGGCAAGCCTCCTCTCCCTCAAGACTAGGAAGGGGATTGTCAGGATTACCCCGAGGAAGGGAAGGGGCTCCCAACTCATCCTGAAAAACTCCCAGACGCTCACACGCTTAACTGCGAAGAATATCCTGGGGGAAGCCAGATGCATGATTGAAACATATGCTGCAACCAGGCTTAGGGAGAGTGTAAGATAGGCTAGACGGGGAATGAGGCTTCCAGGATGCTTGAAAAATTTTGAAAAAGGCCCGCCGGGAGGATTGCTGGAAGCATCTACGCGTTCAGCCCCTGGCAATTGAAGCGCTTAACCTCCATTCCCCTGCTTAAACCATTGAAATCAATACTTAAACCTTATGCTTATGCATATTTTTAAATGTTTTTACGGATTTTACTCTTAAAAGATGAATCATAACCATGTTATGTTGACCGAGTTTTCTAAAGGGTGGCGCGCGCGAAAACTTTATATCTCTCTTTCTTACTACTGTAAAAACCAAGAATGGGGGTAATGGTCCCTGGGCTGTCAGCAGCGTTCTCCTACGGGGACCTTTTACAAGTTAGGCTGAAAGCCTATAGGAACGGCGGCTGGAGGAGGCTCAAGGGGGTTGAGAAGGCTTTGTTCAAAGCAAGCATGGAGCTAGCTAGGCTTAGGGGCAGAATAGTGAACCCCCTGCTAGTCAAACAGGTCAGAGAAATCGTTTCAAAGCTTCTCCAAACCCCTGCAGCCAGGATCCTCCAGCTTGGGAGGGAGCATGCCTCCCGCCTGCTTGAGCTTTACAAGAGGAACGGGGTTTTAAAATGGGCCCCGAGCCTCAGTAAATGGCTTAAGGATCCTGAATACGTCTTCTGGCTTGGGCTAAACCAGCTTGCTTTAAAAAGCCTAGGATACGTTTGAAAAAGCCTCTGGAAGAACAGTAGCGTGATGCTTGAAGCAGGAGGAAGAGTAGGTGCGCACTATGGCTCCTGAAAGCAACCGGGGGCCTTACGCAACCACCGTTTTAAGGAATCGTGGAAGATTTATATTCTTCCACCGCCATGTTCCTAGAGGGGAGCGTTAGGCAAGCATGGTTGAAGCAGCCACACTGCTTGAGAGAGTAGCGGAGGCCACCGGACAGGTTAGGGAGAAGACTCTAAGCGAGGAAGCGTTAGAGCATGTAAGGTCTGCCCTGCTCGAGGTTGACGCTGAAATAGATAGGCTGTGCAGAGTAAACGGAGTGGCCTCTTCAAACGATATTGAGGAAAAATATATGCGGGGAAGCCTAGACGAGGAGGGTTCTTGGCGCGTCTTCTTCAGGCTGAGCCACCTGGAGGAGCTTAGGGAAGCATTGGAGAAGCTTGCTGAGGAGCCGCTTTTAAACAGGAAGAGCGCCTACAGGCTTATCTGCAGGATTGCTGAAAAAGAGTATCCAGACATCGTAGTTGGGACGAGCTTCGACTACGAGAAGGCCAGGGTCTTCCTGAAAGACGGGAGCTTCCTCGAAGTCTGGCTCTACAGGAGTGAAAGCCTCATGGAGAAGTATGCTTTCCACTGGGATAAGACGAGCGTAGACGGGAAAGTCTTCAGACACGACAACATGCCCCACGTCAAATGGGAGCGCGTGGAAACCTTCCCCAAGCATTTCCACCAGGGGGCTGAGTGGAGCGTTGTCGAAAGCCTTATTCCTGAAAACCCAACTTCTGCCGCCAAATACTTCCTAAGCTTCGCCAGAAGCCTCCTGAGAAGCTAGCGCACGCCATGCAGAAACTGTTTAAAAAGGTTGAATACAGCCTGGAAGTAGATGCGTTAGTCACGACTCTAAGCGCGCGCTAAGATGGATGGAGGCGGAATGAAAGTCCACTACGACCCTGAATCGGACATAATGTACATAGTTATCAAGGAGGGCCCGATAAAAGACACGGTGGAAGCGGACAGCGACATATTCGTTGAAATAGCTGAGGATGAGAGCATAGCCGGGATCGAGGTTTGGGGCGCCTCCAAGAACATCCTTGAGCCCGCAGCAAAGGAGCTGGCCGCAAAAGTGAGGAAAGCACTGGCTGCAAAACCTTCCTCATAGGCGCAAAAGTTTTAGCGCGCGGTTAAGGGGAAAACCAAGGGAGAAAGTATTGAAGTAGTTGTCGAAGCTCCCACTACTGTCCTGGCGTGAAGTAGTTAAAACATTGAATAAAGCTGGGTTTCAGACAGCGAGGCAGAAGGGCAGTCACCTGATCCTCGTCAAAAACGATATGGTTGTGCCAGTCCCGAAGCATAGTGAAATAAAAAGAGGCTATTACTCGAAATCATGGCCGAAGCCGGTTAACCAAGGAAGAATTCTTAAAATTGTTGGAAAAGACTTGAGCAGGGAAAAGCCTTACGTGGTTGCCCGCGCGCTCTGTTAAACAGAGTTGACAATTGACAACAATTGAAATACGTAGCCCCGGATATCCAAGTCATTCAACAGACTATGACTAAGAAGAAATTAATGTTCACTAAACACGCTAAAGATGCTATGATTAAGAGGAAGCTTGATGAAGGCCTCATCTTTAATGCTATAAACGCCCCAGATGAAGTATTCCTAGATAGGCGTTCAAGCCTCATGGTGGC
>Ga0080004_1107611_pt1 | contig 56905 bp, 57 predicted proteins | sample WasSprMetagenome_FD_69207 | JGI IMG/M metagenome (GOLD analysis project Ga0080004, IMG submission 69207) | Sulfidic aquatic microbial communities from Washburn Spring, Yellowstone National Park, USA - WS (SPADES assembly) (version 2) | ecosystem: Environmental > Aquatic > Thermal springs > Hot...
CCTTTGCAGACAAAACCCTCGTTATCGCCGATGTCAACGTCGTCTTACCATGATCAATATGCCCAATCGTCCCCACATTCACATGCGGCTTCTTCCTCTCAAACTTCTGCTTCGCCATCTTTATCCCTCCGCTTTCAAAAGTTTTATCCCTTTGCTTTCTTAATTATCTCCTCAGCCAAATGAGCTGGCACCTTCTCATAATGAGAAAATTGCATCGTAAAGTTTCCTCTTCCTTGAGTAAGGGATCTCAAAGTTGTTGCGTAACCAAACATTTCTCCAAGAGGCACAAAAGCCCGGATAACCCTTACATTTCCCCTCATGTCCATACCCTCTACTCTACCACGCCTTGAGGAAATATCACCAAGGACCGAGCCTAAATATTCATCTGGCACAATAACTTCTACCTTCATGATAGGCTCAAGAAGCACAGGATTAGCCTTCTTACAAGCCTCCTTAAAGCCAAGAGAACCAGCGATGGCAAAGGCAAGGTCTGACGAGTCAACTTCGTGATAGGAACCGTCAACAAGCCGGACCTTGACATCTATCACCGGATAGCCAGCTAAAACGCCCTCTTGAGCTGCCTCTCTTACACCCTTCTCAACAGCAGGAATAAATTCTTTAGGAATAACTCCACCAACGATCTCAGATACAAACTCTATACCTTTGCCAGGGTTTGGCTCAACGACTAACTTAACATGTCCATACTGTCCCCTACCACCAGTCTGCCTAATATACTTTCCTTCAGCCTCTGCTTTAGTGGTAATAGTCTCTTTATAAGCTACCTCGGGTTTTCCCACATTAACCCCAACCTTAAACTCCCTAACAAGCCTATCAACAATGATCTCTAAGTGAAGCTCTCCCATCCCCCAAATAAGGGTTTGACCGGTTTCATGGTTAACAGTAACCCTAAAAGATGGGTCCTCCAAAGCAAGTTTCTGTAAAGCAAGAGAAAGCTTCTCCTGGTCAGCCTTAGTCTTAGGCTCAACCGCAACAGAGATTACAGGCTCTGGTATCTCAAGCTTTTCAAGCTCAATGGGATGGTTCTCATCGCAAAGAGTATCACCCGTTGTTGTGTTCCTAAGCCCAAGCGCAGCAACGATATCTCCACATATAGCCCCAGTTATCTCCTCCCTTTGGTTAGCATGCATCCGGACAAGTCTTCCTATCCTTTCCTTCTTTCTTTTAGTTGAATTGTAAACGCTCATTCCGCTTTCGATCCTTCCGGAATAGATCCGCAGAAACGTAAGAGTTCCTACATAAGGGTCTGTCATTATCTTAAAAGCAAGAGCAGCAAAGGGAGCATCAGGGTCTGTTGGTCTCTCAATAATCTCACCCTTATCAGGATGCACACCTTTAACCGCTGGGATATCAAGGGGGGATGGTAGAAAATCTACAATGGCATCAAGAAGGGGCTGAATCCCCTTATTCTTAAAGGCTGCACCACAAAGGACCGGAACAAGCTTAAAAGAACAGGTCGCCTCCCTGATAGCCCTACGAATTTCTTCTGGAGTAATTTCTTTCCCCTCAAGATACTTTTCCATAATAACGTCATTAACATCCGCAAGCTTCTCAAGCATCATAATTCTATATTCTTCAGCCTTGTCTTTGAGATGGGCTGGGATCTCCTCAAAATGATACTTTGCTCCTAAGGTCTCCTCATCCCAGACGATGGCTTTCATATCAATAAGGTCAATAACACCAACGAAAGAATCCTCAGCTCCGTAGGGTATTTGAATGGGCAAAGGATTAGCTCCGAGCCTTGACTTCATCTGCTCAATAACACCTTCAAAATCAGCACCAACCCTATCCATCTTATTGATGAAAGTAATTCTTGGGACCTTGTATTTATCCGCCTGCCTCCAAACCGTTTCTGACTGAGGCTCAACCCCGCCTACAGCGCAAAAAATCACAACTGCCCCGTCTAATACCCTTAAGCTTCTTTCGACTTCAATGGTGAAATCCACATGCCCAGGAGTATCGATGATGTTTATACGATGATTACGCCAGAAGGTAGTGGTGCAGGCTGAGGTAATGGTAATACCCCTTTCCTGCTCCTGAGGCATAAAGTCCATTACCGCTGTTCCTTCATGGACCTCACCAATCTTATAGGTCTTCCCAGTGTAATAAAGAATACGTTCAGTGGTCGTAGTTTTACCTGCATCAATATGAGCAACGATCCCTATGTTTCTCGTCATCTGAAGAATTTTTAGCTCTTCTGGCTTCATCCTCTCACCTACTCCTGGTTTTGGTTTTTAAAACAAATAATAACCCTTTTTCTAATTATTTATCTTATCGCAAAGAGTTTAGACTATTTATACTACCAACGGAAGTGGGCAAAAACTCTGTTAGATTCAGCCATTCTATGGGTGTCGTCCCTCTTCTTTATAGCGCCTCCTTTTTCATGGTAAGCATCCCAAATTTCTGCAGCCAATCTTTCCACCATCGTCCGTTCAGAACGCTCCCTTGCCGCCTGAATTATCCATTTAATAGCTAAAGATACCTGCCTCTCAGGTCTAACCTCAACGGGCACCTGATAGGTAGCTCCACCAACACGCCTTGGTCTTGTCTCAAGAAGTGGCTTCACCTTTTCTACCGCTGCTTCAAGGATCTTAAGAGGGTCCTCACCCCCAGACTTTTCCCTCAATCTTTCCATAGCTTGATAAAATATCCTTCGAGCAACGCTCTTTTTACCATCCCGCATTATATTGTTTATGAATTTCGCAACGAGCACACTCCCATACTTAGGGTCTGGCGGTATTTCTCTTTTCGGTACCGGTCCCCTTCGCGGCATATGCTTTTACCTCTCCATTCTATGATTTAGGTTTCGGCGTTCCATACTTTGAACGAGACTTTCTTCGGTTCTGCACACCAGCTGCATCTAAAGCCCCACGAATTATCTTATACCTTACACCAGGGAGGTCGCGCACACGCCCACCTCTCACTAATACAACCGAGTGTTCCTGAAGATTGTGCCCTATTCCAGGAATGTAAGCGGTTACCTCGATGCCGTTAGTAAGCCTAACCCTTGCCACCTTACGTAGGGCAGAGTTTGGTTTTTTAGGGGTAACGGTATACACCCTTACGCAGACACCACGCTTCTGTGGGCAACCCTGAAGAGCGGGTGCCTTAGAACGTTTCTCCTTTTTCTTCCTCCCATACCTAACAAGCTGGTTGATGGTTGGCATAGTCCTTTTACTCCTCCCTAAAAATTGACAAGCCCTTTATATACAACTTTTTCCAAGCTTGTCAAGAGGGGATGCTAAAGGGCAAGCTCCCTTAGTACATCCGTTGCAGAAAGCACACCTACCGGCACAAATTTACCGACTGAAGATGGGGTTACAACAATTAAGCGATGAACTCGATGGTTTAACATCTTCCTTGCCGCTTCTTTTAGAGTCGCTTCCCCTTCTATAGTGCAAGGTTTGGGGTAAAGAATGTCTTCCGCCGACTTTTCCCAAATCTCCTTTCCAAACTTTTTTTAAAGCTAATATAACATCAGTTCTTACTTATGATACCCATAAACTCCCCGTTAGGAGCAGTCACAGTTAAGGCTGAAACCTTTACCTCCCCAAAAAGCATCAACTATTTGAGAAAAAGTGGCATCAATTGGTATTGTATACGAGGTTCTACCCATTACTTCGGTTACAGTCTTTTCTTCAACGCCCATACTTTTTCTTATTTTTTCCTCTAAATTTTAGAACCTTTTTTATAAAAATAAAGGGTTTATATTTTATAGGGATGGGGAGCTTAGCGGATAGGCTTAGACCGCAAAGTTTTTCCGAGTTTGTCGGACAGGAGCATCTTCTAGCTGAGGGTAAGATCCTTTGGGTCTTAAGGAAAAGGAAAAAGCTTATTTCTCTCATCCTTTGGGGACCTCCTGGCTCTGGTAAAACCACCCTTGCCTATCTCTTAGGGAAAGAGCTTCAAGCTAACTTTGTGTCGTTAAGCGCCGTAGATACAAGTTTAAAGGACCTAAAGGACATCATTGCTCAAGCCAAACGTTTAAAAGGGCTAAAACAGGAAACGATAGTTTTTATAGATGAAATACATCGATTTAACAAGTCTCAACAAGCCTTTCTTCTACCCTATGTTGAGCGGGGGGACATCTATCTCATAGGGGCAACTACAGAAAACCCTTCTTTTGAGGTTATCCCTCCTTTGCTTTCAAGGACCAAGGTTTTACTCTTAGAACCTTTGAAGCCGGAAGAAATAAAAAAAATCTTAGAGCGAGCTTTGGAACATCCCTTAGGGCTAAAAGAATACAATGTAAAGGTTGAGGACGAAGTCCTTTGGAGCATAGCAAATTCAGCTCACGGTGACGCTCGGTTTGCTCTAAACACCTTAGAGATATTGGTTGAAAAGGTAAAAGCCTTGGGGAAAGATAAACTCGAGCTCTCTGATATTACGCCAGAAGTTATAAAAAAACCCTTAGCTCACGATAAGGAAGGAGAAGCCCATTACAATTTGCTTTCAGCCTTTCACAAAAGCATGCGGGGTAGCGACCCGGATGCGAGCATCTACTGGCTTGCGAGGCTTCTTAAAGCCGGAGAGGACCCAGAGGTTGTAGCAAGAAGGATAATTGCCTGTGCGGCAGAAGATGTTGGCTTAGCAGACCCGATGGCTCTTGTCGTTGCGGTTTCGGCTCTTTTAGCCTATCAAGCTCTTGGCTCACCTGAGGGAGATTTAGCCCTTGCTTTGGCAACATTATACAATGCCCTCTCAGAAAAGAGTAATTCTGCCTACCTTGCCCTAAAATCTGCCGAAGCCATGGTTGAAGAAAAGGGAGACCTTTCTGTTCCTCTCCATTTAAGAAATCCTGTGACCAAACTCATGGAAAGCCTTGGGTATGGTAGAGACTATCTTTATCCTCATGACTTTGAAGAGGGATTTGTGCCCCAAGATTATCTACCAGAGGAAATTAAGGATAAGACCTTTTATCATCCTAAGGACAAGGGGAAAGAAGCTAAGTTTAAAGAGAGGTTAAAGAAGCTTTGGGGCGAAAAGAAAGAGTAAAAGAACTAATCCAAGCAAACCCAAACCTAAGCTTTTTAGCTACCCTTTTTATCTTGATAATCTTTGTTTCCTTTTTCTTACAGGTTGCCTACTTTAACCACTTTATTCATCAAAGATTAGAGGAATCGGTGGAAAACACTTTTAAAGTCTTTCAAGGGAAGATTTCTGACTACATCGACCTTTTAGAAACCATCTACCAAATTGAGTTTATCCCGGAATTTGGAGAATTGGCTGAAAGTAAGGGACTGCTTGCCGAGCTTGTGGAACTCCTTGATGAACCGGTAAAAAGGCTAAAAGTAACGGAACTTGGGGTCTTCTACAAAAGTAAACCTTTTTTAACCTGGCACTATACCCAGACAAACCTTGATGTTAAAGCCTGTCAACCTACAAGAATTAAAAACGGCGACCTCTTAACCGTTATGAGACCCATCAAAACCAATAAGTATAACCTATGCGGTGTTTTAAGCTTTGATATTTCTTATCATCGCAAGGTTATTCTAACCCAAGCGCTGTTTGCTGGCGTTATAACTCTTCTAAACCTTTTTGTCGTTATTTATCTAACCATAAGGGCTCTTAAGTCTGAAGTTTCAAGGATCAATGCTCAGAAAAAACTTCAAGCTGAAAGGGACCTTGCCCTTCTTGGAAGAATGGCAAGCTCTTTTGCACATGAGCTAAGAAATAGCCTTAATCGAGTCTTCCTTGAGCTTCAAGGTTTGGGAGTGCCAACCACTAATACCTTTCTTTTCGAAGAGATAAAAAAAATGCTTCAATGGCTTGAAGACATTCTACTTTTTCAAAAGGAAATAAAGATCAAAGCGGATGTTTTTAAGGCCGAGGATTTTCTCTTAGAAGCTCAGCTTTTCTTTGTGGGTTTAAACAAAAAGGGGATTAACTTTTATGTAGAAAGCAAAGTTGAAGAGGTTTGCGGAGATAGGTTTTGGTTAAAAAAAGCTTTAGAAAACTTGCTAAAAAATGCTTTTGAAGCGGTAAAAGAAGGGGGGACAATAAGGGTTTCATTGTATAAAGAGGGGGAAAATTTCGTGCTTGAGGTGTTCGATGACGGAGAACCTTTGCCCTCCTCTTCGGATAAGCTTTTTGAACCCTTTTTCACGACCAAAAGAGAAGGTTTTGGTCTGGGGCTATACTTAGTAAAGAAAGTAGCAGAGGCTCATGGGGGAGTGGTAAAGATTATACCCCAAGAGGGGGGAAAAACCTTTCAGTTAAGCTGGAATTGTAAGCCCATGGTCTGAAGATTAAAGGGGGTTCTATTAAAGAGATGAAAAGGGGGAACATCCTTATCGTTGAGGATGATAAGGCGCAGAGAGAACTTTTAGCCGAGGCCTTGCGAAAACGCGGCTTTTATGTTGAGGGGGCAGAAAACCTCGGAGAAGCTAAGGAACTTCTTGAAAAGAGGGATTTTAATGTCCTTCTACTTGACTATAAGTTGCCCGACGGAGATGGATTAGAATTCTTAACTTACCTTAAAAAGAACTATCCTAATATTCCAACCATTATGTTAACCGCCTACGCCTCGGTAGAGAATGCTGTCTCTGCCATGAAGGCTGGTGCTTTCCATTACCTTGCTAAGCCCTTAAACCTTGAAGAGTTAAACCTGATCGTAGACAAAGCCTTAGAAGAAAACAAGCTCATTCGGGAAATAACTCTTCTTAGAGAGAGGTTCAAATTTCTATCTGACAAGGAGCTTAAAATCGCTGAAAACATTGTAGCAGAAAGCCCGGCGATGAAAAAGGTTTTAAGCCTGGTTTCTAAGGTTGCAGAAACAGATGCCCCAGTCTTGATCACAGGAGAATCAGGAACAGGGAAAGGAGTAATAGCAAGGCTTATCCATCAGCTTAGCCCAGCCAAGGAGGGTCCCTTCTTACAGATAAACTGCGCGGCAATTCCTGAAACCCTTCTTGAGGCTGAGCTCTTTGGTTATGAAAGGGGAGCTTTTACAGGAGCAACCCATTCCAAGGCAGGGCTTTTTGAGTTAGCCGAGGGTGGGACCCTATTTCTTGACGAAATCGGAGACATGCCCCTTAGTCTTCAGGCAAAGCTTCTCACCGTCCTTCAGGATAAGATCATTCGCCGCCTCGGCGGTTTGAAGGAAATAAAGGTAAATTTCCGTTTTATCTCCGCCACAAACCAAGACCTTGAAAGGATGGTTGAAGAGGGAAAGTTTAGGGAAGACCTTTTCTGGAGGTTGAATGTTATCCGCATAAACATCCCCCCTCTTCGAGAAAGAAAGGAAGATATAATACCCTTAGCTCAACATTTCATAAAAAAATTCAACCAAAAATACCGAAAGGAGGTGCAAGGGCTTACCCAGGAAGCGATGTTAGCCCTTCTTAGGCATGATTTTCCTGGTAATGTTCGAGAATTGGAAAATCGTATAGAGCGGGGTATAATCCTTGCTGAGGATGAGTACTTGACAAGGGAGGACTTAGGGTTAGCCCTTGAGGGAGAGAGAGAAGAAGACTTGTTAGATAAACTTTTAAAATTACCTTTAGAAGAGGCGGTAGAATTCTTAGAAAAGCTCCGCATAGAGAGGGCTTTAAAGGAAGCAAAGGGAGTGAAGGTTAGAGCTGCAGAAATCTTAGGGATCACAGAAAGAATGCTCCGGTACAAGATGGAAAAGTATGGGCTCGGAGGTTAAGACAATGTATGAAATCTTAAAATCTGTTGACCCAGAAATCTGGGAATTGATCGAGAACGAAATAGACAGGCAGGAGTATCAGCTTGAGATGATCGCTTCAGAAAACCTTGCCTCTCAAGCGGTTATGGTTGCTGAGGGCTCACCCCTTATGAATAAATACGCTGAGGGGTATCCGAAGGCACGATACTACGGAGGTTGCGCCTTCGTTGATGAAGTTGAGCGTATAGCTATAGAAAGATTGAAGCTTCTTTTTGGAGCAGAGTACGCCAATGTGCAGCCCCATTCGGGGACCCAAGCCAACATGGCTGTCTACTTTGCCATTTTAAACCCCGGGGATACTATTCTCTCGATGAACCTTGCTCATGGAGGGCATCTTTCTCATGGAGCTCCGGTAAACTTCTCAGGAAAGCTTTACAAGATCGTCCACTACGGGGTAAACCGAGAAACGGAGATGCTCGACTACGACGAAATACTTAGGATCGCTGAAACGGAAAGACCTAAGCTAATCGTTGCTGGAGCAAGCGCTTATCCAAGAACGATAGACTTTTATGCCTTCTACGAGATAGCTAAAGCAGTGAAAGCCTTTCTGATGGTGGACATGGCACATATTGCGGGTTTGGTTGCCGCAGGAATTCACCCTTCCCCACTACCATACGCCGACTTTGTAACCTCAACGACGCACAAAACCCTGAGGGGACCTCGCGGGGGATTTATCCTCTGCAAGGAAAAGTATGGACCGATCATCGACAAAACAGTCTTCCCAGGTATTCAAGGGGGACCTCACATGAACATCATTGCCGCAAAGGCGGTATGCTTCAAAGAAGCTCTTCAACCTGAGTTTAAGAGCTATCAGCAGCAGGTGGTAGCAAACGCCAAGGTCATTGCCAAGGTCTTTGCTGAAGAAGGCTTTAGGGTAGTTTCTGGAGGAACGGACAATCATTTAGTTTTGGTCGATGTTTCCGTGAAAGGTCTAACTGGGGCCCAAGCGGAAAAGATCCTTGAATCAGCAGGCATTACTGTGAACAAGAACGCCATACCCTTTGACCCCCTTCCCCCCAAAATAACAAGTGGTATACGGATTGGCACGCCAGCCATCACCACCCGAGGCTTAAAAGAAAAGGATGTAGAAGAGGTTGCTCGCTACATGTGTGAAGCCTTAAAAAATCCAGAAAACGAAAAACTTCACGCCTCGATCCGGGAAAAAGTAAGAGAGATTTGCAAGAGATTTCCTTTTTACCGGAGGTAAAGGATGCCGGTTAGACCCTCCTGGGATGAGTACTTCATGGTGATAGCAAAGCTTGTTGCTGTTCGTTCAGGCTGCAATTCTAGACCAACCGGAGCGGTTATCGTAAAAGATAAAAGGATCCTTGCCACAGGCTATAACGGACCGATGCCCGGAGCCTGGCACTGCACAGACAGAGGTCCAACCTATTGCTTTCGGCGAGAAAAGGGAATACCGGATATTGACAAATACAACTACTGCCGAGCAAGCCATGCCGAAGCAAACGCCATAGCTCAAGCGGCAAGGTTTGGCATCTCTGTCGAAGGTGCAAGCCTATACTGCACCCTTGCCCCATGTTATGTATGCTTAAAACTTATTGCCAGCGCCGGGATAAAAGAAGTCTACTATGAGTATGACTACGAAAGCAGGGACTTTGAGCGAGATGCCTTCTGGAGGCAAGCCATTGAAGAGGCCGGTCTTCGCGTGTTTAAACAGGTAACCGTTTCAGAAGAAACTATCAAGGCCGTGATGGAAATACTTCAGTATCCAACCTCTAAAAGACGTCTTCCTCCAACGGAGTAGAAAAAGGGAAAAGCCCCTTGGATTTTAACCAAGGGGCTAAATGACCGGTTAATTAGCTTTCCTTCGTCTCTTCTTTTGTTTCTTCCTTAGGTGGAGCAAAGACCTCGCAGAGCTTGACTAATCTCTCGTATTCTTCGTTTGCCTTCTGTTGAATAAGGTCGATTTCTTCCTTAGTCAAGTGCCGATATCTCCTCTGGAGTTTTAGATACTCTTCCACAGGCTTTGGTTTATCAACCTTTCTGTTTAGGATGTAGTATTTTCCGTCTATAACCTCAAAGAGGGGAAAAAGCCTTGTTTCTACGACAAGCCTTGAAAGAAGAATAGTATCCTCAGATTTTGAACCCCAACCTGTTGGACACGGGGAATAGACGTGAATGAAGGCTGGTCCTTCAACAAGGGAAGCCTTCTTTACCTTGTTCATGTAGTCCATGTAGAAGGCTGGAGAAGCTGTGGCAAAGTAGGGGATGTTGTGGGCAATGACTATTCCATCAAGGTTTTTCTTCCAGGTGATGTTTCCGTGGATGACCTTCCCTGCTGGGCTGGTCGTGGTGTGAGCAAACTTTGGGGTGGCTCCAGACCTTTGCACTCCCGTATTCATGTAGGCTTCGTTGTCAAGGCAGATGTAGATAAAGTTATGCCCACGCTCAAGGGCACCTGATAGGAATTGAAGCCCTATGTCAAAGGTTGCCCCGTCTCCAGCAAAGACAACGATGTTTATCTTTTCATTCTTAGGAAGTTTACCCTTCCTCTTTAACGCCTTGATCGCCGCATCGATACCTGAGGCAACTGAAGCAGCATTTTCAAAGGCCACATGTATCCAGGGCACCTTCCAGGAGGTATACGGAAAAGGACTTGAGATGATCTCCATGCAACCTGTAGAAGAGACGGCAATGGTGTTTGGTCCAAGGACCTTTAAGGCAAGCTTTAAAGGTAGAACTGTCCCACATCCCTGGCAAGCCCTATGCCCAGGGGCAAGCCAATCCTCCTTGGGTAGGTCTTTAATGCTCAAAGGTTTAAAATTGGCCAACTCTGGTCTCATGGCTCTACTCCTTTACTCCGTAAATTTCATAGCTAAACTTTGGCTTCTTAGATATGGCTTCAAAGGTTCTTTCAAAGAGTTCTATAAAATCATCTTTGGTGACATCCCTTCCCGAAAGTCCAGCGATAAAGTTTACTACCCGTGGTCTCTTATTGGACTGATATAGAGCCGAGCGAACCTCTATGCCCACAGGACCACCGGTTGAAGCATGGCTTACCGCTCTGTCAACGACGCAAAGGGCTTTGACCCTGCCGATAGCCTTAAGAAAATCCTGCATAGGGAAGGGTCTCCAAAGCCTAAACCTGATAAGACCTACTTTTTTGCCCTTTGCGCGAAGCTCGTCTACGGCGTTGCAAGCTGTTTCAGCAAGACTGCCCATGATAACCATAGCGACCTCGGCATCTTCCATGCGGTAGGTCTCAACAGGCTGATATCTTCTGCCGGAAATCTTTTCAAACTCCTTCCAAGCTTGAACTACCACCTTGTAGCTTGCCTTAACCGCTTCATCTAAAGCCTTCTTAGCTTCGGTATAGATCTCAGGAACGCCGATTGCTCCCATAGTAATGGGCTTCTTTGGGTCAAGCTTATACTTCATCTTAAGCGGAGGAAGGTATTTATCGACAAGCTCTTGGTCTAACATCTCAATTGGCTCAACCACATGAGTAACGATAAAGCCATCAAGGTTTACCGCTACAGGAAGGAGACACTTTTCTGCCACTCGGTAGGCATGATAAATAAGGTCTACCGCTTCTTGACCATTTTCAGCAAAGGTCTGGATCCAACCAAAGTCTCGTGTGGTCATAACATCGCTATGGTCATTCCAGATGCTGATAGGGGCAGAGATCGACCTGTTGGCAATGACCATAACTATCGGGAGCCTAAAGGCAGAGGCAATGGGAAGGTTCTCATACATAAAAAGCAAACCCTGAGCTGAAGTGGAGGTAAAGGTTCGAGCACCAGCTGCTGCGGCACCGATGCAAGCGCTCAATGCTGCATGCTCAGACTCAACGGGGATGTATTCGGCATCAAGCTCGCCGTTGTTTACAAGCTCTGCTAAGCGCTCAACTATATGGGTTTGCGGAGTAATAGGATAGGCAGAGATTACATCTACTCTACACTGGGCAACAGCATCAGCTACCGCTATGGAAACCTCTTTAGCAACCCTTTTCCCCATCTTAAGCCTCCTCTAAAACCATGGTTATAGCCCCTTTAGGGCAGATGGCTGCGCAGATTCCACAGCCCTTACAGTAGTAAAGGTTACAAATATAATAACCCTCTTCGTTTGGCTCGTAGGCTGGCTCTGGGCAAAGAAGATAACACTGCCCGCACTTGATACACTTTTCCTTATCAAGGACTGGGCGATGGGACCTCCAGTCCCCAGTCTTAAACTTTGCTGAATTTCCGGGCTCAAGAATATACATGCCCGGAGCAAGCTCTTTCCAACTCACTAAGCCCTGGTCTTTCGGCATTTCTTCACCCCTTTAGTAGATTTTGGTTTCCGCTATTGCCCTCTCAAGGGCAGCTATGTTTTTGTCTGCCAAACGCCCAAACCGCTCCCTCAAAGCATCCTTCATAGCTTCAAGCTCAACAAGCCCTGTAGCCTTAATGAATGCGCCAAGCATGGTGGTGTTAGTTATGGGAAGACCAAGAACCTCAAGGGCAATCTTTGTGGCATCAAGAAGGGCAAGCTTACCCTTGTAGCCCCCAAGCATCTCCCTTACTTCCTTTTCCGATTGAGAAGAGTTAAGAATGGCGATACCATCCTCCTTTAACCCTTGGGTTACCTTGACGATCTTCGGAAGAGAAGCATCAAGAACTAAGATGACATCAGGATTGTAGATCTTCTCCCTGGTTCTTATAGGAGCATCGCTAATCCTCGCAAAGGCTTGCACCGGAGCACCTCTTCTTTCCGGTCCAAAGCTTGGAAAAGCTTGAGCATACTTCCCTTGATGAATGGCTGATACTGCTATTAACTCCGCAGAGGTGACGCCTCCCTGTCCACCCCTTCCATGGATCCTTATCTCTACCAGCATGGTCCACCCCTTTTTAAAGGATTTCGTTCTATTGAACACAAATTTTTAACCAGTCAAGAGTGTTTGTTAAAATTTTCCCTAAACCCTAAGAGAGCCGAAGGGGCAAAAAGGGTATCCTTAAACTGTCTTTTCGCTTAAGGGGCTTCTCTTTTACCACAAAAAGGGAGGTTGCGGTAGAGACAATAGTCCTTCCATACCGTCCACTCAAGTAGTCTATGCCTTGATAGAGCTTCTCTATTTTCTCGCTTCTGGTCGTATCTTCGAAGAGGCTTCTCTGCTTAACTTGGTTTGAAGTAAGCCCGCTCAGCACTACCACCACCTGCCGATAGAGCTTGCCCTCCCTGTAAAGCCTACTGAAGGCTTCTCTTAGATAAGGTAAAATCTCTAACGGGTAGGCGCTCTCCTGCGGAAGCTCTATTTCCTCAGAGAAGAAGTTAAAGTCTTCATCCTTCAGACCAAGGATAACCCTTTTAGCTCGAAGCCCATAAGCCCTCGCCTTAAAACAGGCAAGCTCAAGGTTAAAGGCTATCTGGGAAAGCAAAAAATCCCTGTTTGAAGTTGGAGTAAAGCTTAGGGCTTTGCTTATGCTTTTGTATGAGGACTTTGGCGTTGGGTCTACGGGATAGACGGGGATCCCTCTCAGCTCAAGCCAAATCTCATGTATTCTTTTATCGAAATACTTCTTTATGAAGTCTTCTGTCTTCAGGGCAAGGTCAAGGGCAGTCTTAACGTTAAGCTTTTCGCAAAGAGCTGAGGTCTTGGGACCTATCCCCCAAACCTCAGAAACCGGAAGCTTAGAAAGGTAGTGGTGGATTTCTCTTCCGGGAATGACGGTTAGACCGTCTGGCTTTTGCCAGGACGAGGCAATCTTTGCAAGGACCTTGGTTAAGCTTATTCCAAGAGAGACGGTTAGGCCAAGCTCTTTCTTAATCCTCTCTTTTATGGCTAAGGCTATGCCCTCATAACCGCAACGATAAAGCCTTCTAAGCCCGGTTAAATCCGCAAAGGCTTCATCGATAGAATACTCCTCCACATCAGGGGTAAACTCCCTTAAGATGTCAAACATCCTCACGGAAAAAAGAGAATACTTCTCGTAATCAGAATCAAGGATTACAGCTTGGGGGAAACGCCTTTTTACTTCGGCAATCGTCATCCCCCTTTTTATCCCTAAGGCTTTACCTTCGTAGGAGACCGCTGTGACAATACCCCTTTCTCTTCCTACGACGACGGGCTTTCCTTTAAGCTCTGGGTTTGTTGCTTGCTCTACGCTTGCAAAGAAGGCGTCGGCATCAACATGAAGGATGGCTCTCGGTAGGCTGTGGATGTTTAGAACCATCAAGATTTAATTCTATCTATACTTTCTGATTACGGCAACAATGACCCCGAAGATTTCAACTTCCTTTTCCTGGCTAAGGATAAGTTCGGGATACCTTTTATTTGCTGGCTTAAGCCTTATCCCCTTTTCATCCCTGTAAAAATACTTCATCGTCCACTCATCCTCGATCCTAACAATCACTATGTCTCCATTTCTTGGGGTGAGGGCCCGGTCAACGAGGACATAATCGCCTGGTAGAATTCCAGCCTCTATCATAGACTCTCCGTAAACCTTGACAAGATAGGTTGAGGTAGGATTTCTGATAAGCCATTCCTCCATGCTAATGCTTTCAAAGAGCGTGTCCTCAACCTGAGAGGGAAAGCCTGCAGTGATGCCGCCAAGTAAAAGAAGCTCCATTGCTACTCAAGCACTACGTATTTTTCAAGATTGAGCTTCTCAAGGGGCTTATAATCTCGAGCATAATCAGCAGGAACAGGGTTTGGCATCTGCACCCTATCAAGAAGAGCTTTCATATTCGGCTCATTTGCCATGTCTAAAATAGCCTTCTTTACCTTATCTCTTACCTCTTTTGGAACCCTTGGATGGACTGAGAGAGGATGGGGAGCACTAGGAGGAGTCTCATAAAGGACCCTCAGCTCCCTTTTTACTTCCTCTGGTTCTCTAAGAAAGGTGTTGTTCACCCCTCCGCCAGCTTGAGCCTTGCCAAGGATCACATGCCTATAGACATTATCATGCGTCTTAACATACTCTGGAATGAACTTGATGTTAAACTTCTCCGTTAAGAGCGCCCTCATGTAAAGGGATGCTGCAAAGGCGTTCGGGGCAGGAAAGGCTATGACCTTACCGTCTAAATCCTTTACCTTTTTGACCGGACTATCCCTTCTTACAACAAGAATACCGGTTAGAGGGGTTTTATCTCGCACAAGGGGGATGTACTTTTGAGCCTTATAAGCCATAACTTGATGGTAAGGGTTCATGAAGACAAAATCAAGCTCGCCTTTAAGGAAAGCTCTCTCAAACTCGGGGATACTTTTATAAGTTTTTAATTCAAACTTTAAGCCTGTTCGATTTTCAAGCTCCTTAACTAAAGGTCCCCATCTTTCATAGATTTCAACGGGCGTAAACTGAGGCACAACCCCAATGGTGAAGACCCTTTCTTGAGCCAAGGACTTCTTAAAAGATGCTGTTATAAAGCATGTTAAAAGGATTAGCGCTAAAAGCCTAAACCAAAGCATAGTCTCCACCATCCGTCCACTCTCTTAGGCTTTATTCAAAGCTTTTATTAGGTCTTCTAGAGTGTAGGGCTTACGAAGGACGCTTACGATATTAAACTCTGACAAGTCTTTTCCCTCTCCTACTTCAGCGTAGCCCGTAGAAAGGATAGCCTTTAAATCTGGAGCAAACTCTCTTAAAGTCTTTATCAGCTCTAAACCGTTTAAACGACCTGGCATGGTAAAATCGGTGATCAAAAGGTCGATATCCTTCCCCTGAGAGGTAAGGCTTAAGAAAGTGGAGAGAGCTTCTTCCCCGTCTCCTGCGGTGATAACCTCATGCCCAAGCTCTTTTAAAATAAGGGCTAAGCTTTCCCTCAAGTCTTCCTCATCGTCAACGACAAGGATGCGAAGACGCCTATCTAAAGGCAGAGCTCTTTCTTCTGCCCTTTCCTCTTCTATCGTCTCATAGGGAAGGTAGATGTAGAAGGTCGCCCCCTCTCCCAATCTACTCTCTACCTTTACTCTACCTCCAAGTCTTTCTACTAAACTTTTTACGATGTATAAACCAAGCCCCGAGCCCTCTTTTTTAGTAGTAAAGAAGGGCTCAAAGACCTTGCCCAAAATCTCAGACGGAATCCCCGGTCCATCATCAGAAACTACAATTAGTAAATAGTCTCTTTCATCTTCTTTTGTCTTATCTACTTCTACTCTTATACCTTTTGCCCCAGCTTGGACGCTGTTTATAAATAAGTTCATAAGGATTTGAGAAAGGGCGTAGGGGTCGCTTTTTAGGTTTTTCACATTAACCTTTAAGTCTAAATAAAACTTGGTTCTGGTTCCAGCTAAAGCAAAGCTTGAGGTATCCTTGATTACCATCTCAAGGTCGGCCTGTTCTAAAACTATCTCCCCACCCTTGGAAAGGCTTAAAAGCTGAAAGGCAAGGTATTTTGCCTTTTTTAGATGTCTCTCTAAAGTATGAATTACTCCTCGCATTTCTGCAGGCACACCTTTGGAAAGAAGCATCAAGTTTAAAGTGTTAAACAAAATGGCTAACACGTTATTCAGGTCGTGAGCAATTCCTGCCGCAAGTTGAATAAGGCTATTCATCTTTTCGGTTCGCAAAAATTCTTCTTGAGCACGGATTTTTTGAGTAATATCCTTCAAAGAAAGGAGCAAATCTTGATGCTCTTCAAGGGAAGAAACACGCTTTAAGCTCAGCTCATACACAGAGCCGTTCACCTTAGCCTGAAGCTCAACCCGGTCTCCCCTTTTTAAATTTTCAAGAAGCTCCTCAAGGCTTAGAGTCTTTCCTTCAGGATAAGCTTTAAATCTACCCTCTAAGAAAAGTTTTTTTAAAACATCTTGGTCTTCAGCTTCTAATCCTAATAGTTTATGCAAAAGTTCTTTTGCTCTCTCATTTTGATACTTTATCGTAAAGTCAGGTGCTAAAACAAAGACTGCCTCGTCAATTGTTGAAAGAACGCTATCCATTAGAGCCTTCTCCTTAGTCAGCTCTCTTTCCATCTCCCGAAGTTGTAGGCTTGCCCAGTTCAGAGACTCTGTCAAGTCCTTTGTTTCGGCAAAGAAAGGAGAGATGCTTAAGAATCCGCCTTTTTTGAAAGGGAGCTCTTTGGCAAACACGATAGCGCTTTCAAGCTCCTTCTTTATCTTGCGGTAAAAAGGATACCAAAGGACTAAAAGGAAAAGCAAAAAGATCGTATAAAGGCTTGTCAAAAGAATAGTCGTTGCCCAATATAGGTCTCTAATCTTAGAAAAATCGAAGGTTAGTATTAGGTATCCAAAAACGATTTTTTTGATCTTTAGCTCAGAAAAGAAAAAATATTTATCCCTCTTCTCATCGTAGTAGCTCTTTTCAGGAATTTTAACTCCAGGAGGAAGGGTTCGATAAAGTCTAACGATTCCCCCTTTTTCATCCTTACTTAGATAGATAATGGGACCTTTATTTAGACTTAAAAGGATAGCCCCTTCTATAAGCCCATCTTTTATGTAGAGCTCAAATCTTTTCTCTATTTCATCATACTGGTCAACAACCAAATTTTCGATAGTTTGGAACCGCAAGCTCTCCCCTAACCGTTCAACCTTTTCTATTTCAAGCTTTTTGATAATTTCAAATGTGTAGCTTCGGATTATAAAAAAGGTTATCAACGAGCAAATGAGCAGAGTAAAGAAAATCAAAAGGAAAATAAAGGAGGTAACGCTTAAATTTTTGGGTTTGCTAATTTTAAATAGCATTTTTTATAATTAATTTATTCCTAATAAAATTTCAAGCAAGGGATTTCAAGGGATTTATAGATACTTTCCCAATCCCTCTGAGGCTGTTTTAAAAATTTGTGTAAAACCCCATATGTCACACCATCCAGAGCCTATTTTTTTGTGGCTCCGAGCGATACGAGGGAGGTCCCTCAGCGCTTGTGCACCTCACGATGACATCCCGGAACGCCGTCCCGAAGGAAGTAAGAGCTACCCCGCGCTTATCGTTCGGCAGGACGGAGTAGGAGACTTTTTGAAACAGCCTTAGCAGTTTGAATAGGTAAGATAAGGCAAAAACTTGCTTTATTTGTTAACCAAATTATAATTTTAGGTTAACACAAAATGCCAGAGGATGGCAGCGAGCGATGAAACCTAAAAAACCATTCAAGAGGCTTATTATGGGAAGCCTACTTTTCCTTCCTTCACTTTCCTTTGCGGAAGAAGAGGTGCTTCTTGAAAAGGTCCAAATCATAGGACAAGGTCTTCCCTTTCCTTTTGAGAGGACTACACAAGAGGTAAGCATCATACCTAAGACGTTCCTTGAAAAAGGATGGTCCTTACACTCTGCGGTTGATATTAGAAAAAGAGGGGGATTTGGAGTTCAAGAAGATTTATCCATTCGGGGGACAAACTTTGAGCAAAATCTTCTCCTCATTGAGGGTCTTCGTGTCTCAGACTTGCAAACAGGGCATCATCTAATGAACCTTCCCATCCTTAGCCAAAATTTAAGCTCTATCGAGGTTTTGACAGGAGGGGCAAGCCCAACCTATGGACCCTCTGGCTTTGGCGGAGCCCTAAACTATGTTTTAGAAAAACCCAAAAAACCTCAAGCTTTAGCCTCAGCAAACCTTGGCTCTTACGACTACAAAGATTACACTCTCCAGCTTTCTTATCCCCTGCCCTCTCTTCCCTTTTCCCTTAGCCTTCAGCAGAAAAAATCAAACGGCTTCATCTGGAACAGAGAATTTGATATCCGAACGCTAAACCTTTACACCAAGGATGAAAGAAAGCTCATCTTCTATGGATTTGTTGAAAAAGATTTCGGGGCAAGAAACTTCTATACGCCAAGGTTTGATGGTGAATGGGAAGAGACAAGGACTCAGCTCTTTCTTGCGAAAAGGCTTTTTAGTTTCGGAAGCTTTCTTTTTGAACCGGGAATCATTGCCAGAGTAAACCATGACCACTATCTCCTTGACAGAAGAAATCCGAACTTCTATCAGAACAAACATACTTCAAAGCTCTTAAGGATGAACCTTCCCTTTACTTTAGAAGAAGGAAAAAGCATCTACACCTTTGGTCTTGAAGGAAGCTATGAAACCTTAGGTTCAACAAGGCTTGGAAGGCTTTTAAGAAGAGCCATAGGTCTTTATTCTGGGATAAACTTTGAGCTTTTCGATAGAACCTATGTAGACCTAAGGGGAAGGTATGATGTCTACGTAGGTGAAAAGGACTTCCTCTCTCTTGGCTTTGGTCTTAGCCATCTACCAAAGAAAGACCTTAAACTCCGAGCTCAAGCAAACCTATCCTACCGCCTTCCCTCAGCAACAGAGCTAAGATACAACTCTGTTGGGATAAAAGGTAATCCAGAGCTTTCACCTGAGAAGGCACTAAACTTTGAAGGAGGTTTTGATTATTCGATGCCAAAGGGTTTATTCTCCTTTACCCTTTTCCTTAGGAGAGGACAGAATCTCATCGATTGGGTTTCTAATTCCTCTGGAACCTTTGCTGAAAACTTAGATGTTTCTGCCTTTGGAGGGACTATAAACCTTGTTTACAATTCTACTTTTGGTCACTTCATTTTAAGCTATACCTATGTTAACCTTTTTGGCGAAAAGATCAGTCTTTCTCGGTATCATGGAAATTATCTTAGGCATAATCTACAGTTTGCTCTTTTAAAAAATCTCCCTTTAGAGGTTTCTCTTAAACTTCACTTAAACCCGCAAAAAAGATACAACCAGCATGAAGTTTATCTTTTAGGCTTTGACCTTGAAAAAAGGTTTAAAGGTCTATCCATTCGCCTCTGGGGAGAAAATTTACTTGACGAAAAATACTATGAAATATACTACCCCCTCGAGAAAAAAGGAGTTTTGGCTCAACCTCAAACCATAGGCATTGGTCTTAAATGGGAAGCAATGTGAAATTTTTCATTAATAACTAATAGTTGATTATTTATGATTATTATTAAACAAAATTCCTTTTTAAGGAGGGGATTATGGAGGAAAAGATGGAGGAAAAGGAGCTTATAAATCGCATAAGGGCTTTGCATTTTATCGCAGGAGTTCTTGTTAATCAGCAAAACGACCCGAGGTGTTCCGTCTGCAAATCAAGGGCTAAAGTGGTTGAGGATGCAAAAGAAGAGCTAGAAAAGCTTGAAAGCAATCTTGCTAATACCGCTATTCCTGAGCCTTTTGAAAGGGTCTACAAAAGGACAAAGGAGCTCTTTTCGGAAATCAAAGTGCCAGAAAATCCCATACCTCAAAGAAAAGAAGGGAGATGCTTCTTTGCTGGCGAAGATTGTCTCATAAAAGAATGCTTTGATGTTTATGAGGATTTACTGGGTGAGGATTAGATGTTATAATATTTTTTAATGTTAAACCTTTTAGTCTCAATAAAACAAGTTCCGGACACCACAAACATAAGGATAAACCCCGAGACCGGGACCCTAATCAGGGAGGGGGTTCCGGCGGTCATCAATCCCTATGATATTTCTGCTTTAGCCCTTGCCTGCAACTTAAAGAAGACTTATGGGGGGAAGATCACTGTTATTACCATGGGTCCCCCTCAAGCAAGGCTTGCCTTGAAGGAGGCTCTGGAGTATTTCGCCGACCGAATTATTCTTCTTACTGATAGAAGGTTTGCCGGCGCAGATACCTTAGCCACAAGCTACACCTTAGCCGAAGCTATAAAATTTTTAGAAAAAACAGACCGTCCCTTTGACCTATATCTTTTTGGGAAGCAAGCCATAGATGGAGACACAGCTCAGGTTGGACCAGGTGTTGCAGCAAGGCTAAATGTTCCTGTAATCACTTATACTATCAAAATAGAAAACCTTGACCTTGAGAAAAGAAAAATAATTGTTCAAAGGAAAACGGAGAAAGGGATAGAACTTCTTTCGGCAAGGCTTCCTGTGCTTTTAACCTGTGAGAAAGAGGCTGGACATCCGGTATTTTCACCCCTTTCTGCCATCCTTCAAGCCCAAAAGGCTGAGCCTGAGGTCTTTGGGGCAGACGGTCCAATACCCTATGACCTAAACCGATTAGGACTTAAAGGGTCCCCTACCCGTGTCCACAGGGTCTACACCCCTGAGATAAAAAAACAGGGAAAGATGATAAACCTTGATGAGGTTGGAGTTGAGGCTGCGGTAGAGGAAATTATTAAGCTTCTTAAAGCTAAAGGGGTATTGTGACGGCTGAAACCTCAAGGGAAGTCTGGGTTTATATCGAGCAGGAAGAAAAAGCCATCCATCCTGTGTCCTTTGAGCTTCTTGGTGTAGCAAAAAGGCTTGCTCAAGACTTAGAGGGTATTACAGCAGGAGTTCTACTTGGTCATGAAGTTTCAGCCTTAACTTCGGAAATTTTTGCTTACGGTGCGGACAAGGTGTATGTAGTCTCCCATCCTGCTTTAGCTTACTATAGGCATAGAGCCTATGCTAAGGCTTTATCCGAGGTTGCCAAAAGATACAAGCCCGAGATCCTTCTTCTTCCTGCCACTCCTCTTGGAAGAGACCTTGCGGGAGGTGTGGCAACCCTTCTTGAGACGGGTCTTACCGCGGATGTCACCGAGCTTTCTATAGATAAGGCTACGAAGAACCTTCTCATGACTCGTCCTGCCTATGGTGGAAACATCATGGCAACCATCATCTGTCCTGACCATCGCCCCCAGATGGCAAGCGTGCGCCCAAGGATCTTTCCAATGCCAGAAAGAAAGGAGGAAAGAACCGGAGAAATAATAACTGTTGAGGTTGAACTTTCTGAAGAAGAGGTCGGAGTTGAGAGGATTGGCTTTATTCCTAAGGAAAAAACGGTCAAGATTGAGCTTGCCGAGGTGATAGTTGCTGGGGGTAAGGGAATTGGGGGTAAGGAGGGTTTTGCTAAGCTTTTTGAGCTTGCAAAGCTTCTTAATGGTGAGGTAGGTGCTTCAAGGCTTGCCGTTGAGGCTGGTTGGATTTCCTATGAGCATCAGGTTGGACAAACGGGAAAAACGGTTAGACCAAAGGTCTACCTTGCGGTAGGGATCTCTGGCGCCATTCAACACCGAGCAGGCATGCAAAACTCAGACTGCATAATAAGCATAAACATCGACCCAAAAGCTGACATCTTTAAAATCTCCGACCTTGGGATTGTTGGCGATTGGAAAAAGATTATCCCAGCCTTGATCGAGAGGATAAAGAAGGAGAAGGGGCTTGGGTAGAGTGAAGGCTGACTTCGAATACGATGTAGTCATCGTTGGCGGTGGTCCGGCCGGGCTTTCTGCAGGGATCTACCTTGCAAGAAGAGGTGTAAAAACCCTTCTCATTGAACGAGGGAGATTCTGCGGGGCAAAGAACCTCTTCGGAGGGGTTGTTTACACGGAATCTATTAAGACGCTTGTCCCAGAGTTTCCAAACGTTGAGCCCTTCCCTTGTGAAAGGCAGGTCACTGAAGAGGGATATCTCATCTTAACAGAAAGGGGCTATGTGAAGCTTACCCACTCAAAAGAGGATAGAACTCATTCTTTTACAGCTTTTAGAGCAAAGTTTGACCCTTTTTTAGCTGATGTTGCTCAAAGGGCTGGAGTTGACCTTGCCCCAAAGACAAAGGTAGTAGATTTTTTAAAGGATGATAATGGGAACATCTCTGGCGTTATTGTTGACCGTCCAAAGTCTTTTTTTGATAATAGCCCTGCATCCATTTCAGCCAAGGTGGTCATCCTTGCCGAAGGGGTAAACAGGGTCCTATCCCAAAAGGCAGGGCTATACTCCAGAGATTTTCAGCCTGAAGAGGTAGTCCTCTCTGTAAAAGAGGTTCTCCAGCTACCAAAAGGCGAGCTTGAAAAAAGGCTTGGGCTAAAGGAGGATGAGGGCTTAGCCCTTGAGGTCCTTGGTTTTATCACACAAGGCTATCCTGGCTTAGGCTATATCTACACGAACAAAAACAGTATCTCCTTTGGTATCGGAGTTTTTCTTTCTGAGCTTGCCAAAAATAAAGTTAGACCTTACGAGCTTTTAGAAAAAGCAAAGACCCATCCTTTTTTCCAAAGACTCTTTGAGGGGGCGGAAGTTTTAGAGTATGGAGCCCATCTTATACCCGAGTGGGGTTATAAAGGGTTCCCTAAGTTTTATGGAAATGGGGTCTTAGTTTGCGGGGATGCTGCAGGCTTTGTCAATCCCTTGTTTAGAGAGGGAACAAACCTTGCCATCTACTCCGGTCTTTTGGCAGGAGAAACAGCCTTTTTAGCCTTAGAAAAGGGAGACTTTTCCGAAAAAACACTAAAGGTCTACGAAGAAAAGCTCAAAGAAAGCTACTTTTATAAAGACTTAGCCTTGGCAAAGAACATGAAGGACCTATTCCTACGGAACAAGCATATCTTTTCTACCTACCCTGAGCTTCTGTATGAAGCTATGTCTCTCTACTTTTCAGCTCAAGGGAAGTTTAAAAGGGAGGTCATAAAAGAAATCGTAAGGCTTATCAAGAAAAAGCGAGGTTTTTTAGGGGTCCTAAAGGATTTTCTTTCCTTTGCCAGGCTCTTTTGGTAAAATTTAACTTGAAAATGAGCCTTAAAGAAAGAATTTTAGAGATTCTGGTAAGTGCTCCTTCTAAAGTTTCTGGTGAGGTTTTAGCAAAAGAGCTTCGTGTTTCGAGGACGGCGGTTTGGAAAGCTATTCAAGGGCTAAAGAAGGAAGGTATTGAAATACAAGCAACCAAAAAAGGCTATTTTCTTAGGTATAAAGACTTCCTTCTTCCCTCAAGGCTGAATGAGCTTGTCTCAAGGCTAAGCCTTTGGGAAAAGGTCGTTTACAAGTTTGAAGTATCTTCCACGATGGATGTGGCGAAGGAGCTTGCTGAGAGGGGAGATAAGGCGATCGTGATAGCGGAAAAACAGTCGGCAGGGCGAGGAAGGCTTAGCAGAGCTTGGAAGTCAGACCTTGGCGGGCTCTGGATAACCCTTATCCTACTTGATAAGCGCCCACTTAAATACGCGTTAGGTTTTCCCTTCCTTTCAGCATTAGCGGTAGCAAAAGCCTTAAAGGAAACTTATAACCTTTCTCCAACTCTCAAATGGCCAAACGATGTTCTGGTTTTCGAGAAAAAAGTTGCGGGCATCCTTCTTGAAGTAAAGGGAGAGGCAGACCTTATGGATTATGCCTTAATCGGTATTGGCGTAAACTTAAACAACAAAGTCTCGCAGGAGCCCTTTGAACAAAGGGCAATCTCGGTCTCAGAATGCTTAGGGGAAGAGGTTGACAGATTTGCCTTTCTTAGCTCTTTACTTCAAAATTTTGAAGCCCTATATTTTAACTCTTCTATGCAAGAAATTCTTAGGGAATGGAAGTCTCTTTCTTCTACCCTTGGAAGACCTGTTAAAGTTAGAACTTTAAACGAAAGCTTTGAAGGGGTTGCCCTTGACCTTGATGATGACGGAGCCTTGCTTGTTCAAACAGAAGCTGGAATACGCAAAGTTTATTCTGGAGATTGCTTCTACTTAAGATAGTTCAGTTTTAAATTTATCGAGCGTCTTTACAAAAATTTCATACGCTTCATCGGTAAAGAGCACGAACCTTACAAGCTTTGGAGCTTGCTTCTCTTTGAGAAAATTGATAACGGTTTTTAAAGCTATGCTTGATGCTTCTTCTAAAGGATATCCGTAGGCACCGGTGCTTAAAGCTGGAAAAGAAATAGAGTTTAAGTTGAGTTCTAAGGCTTTTTCAAGGGCTGAACGATAAGCGCTTGCCAAAAGCTCTGCCTCTCCAGACTTCCCATCCTTGTAAATTGGTCCGACGGCATGGATTACATACTTAGCTTTTAGATTTCCTCCTCGGGTAACCACAGCTTGCCCGGTTGGGCAGTGAGTATATTTTGCCCTAAGTTCTTCTAATATAGTGGGACCACCCTTTCTGTGGATAGCTCCGTCAACCCCACCGCCAGGGATTAGCCTCTCGTTTGCTGCGTTAACTATTGCATCTGTTGCCTCTTCTGTAATGTCTCCCTTAACGACCTCAACCTTACACTGCCCAATTTGCATCTCAGCCATAAGCCTACCCCCTACCTTGAAATTTTTAAAAATTCTATAAAAATTAGCAAACTAAGTCAAGCAATACTTTTCCTCTCCATAAGAAAAAAAGGAAGATGTCTCACTTTGCTCGAAATTATTACGATGGGATGGGTCTTCCGCACTTCGCAAAGTAGGACATAATATAAGCTCTTACCTCGATCCTTCAAGCAAGAAATCCCCCCGCTTTCTTTTTAATTGATAAGAGAGAAGTTTTTTTTATCAAACAGCACATATTGGGCAAGGTTTTGAAATTTTTTTAGCTTTATAGTAATATTATAAAAAATCAAAAATCATAAATCTTCATTAGTCACTACTCCATGGGGCTTGAAGAAAAGATAAGGCGGCTTGTTGGGAAAGCCATATTTGGCTATGAGCTATTAAGGGATGGGGACCATGTTCTTGTTACCCTCTCTGGGGGTGAGGATAGTCTTGTTTTGACGTACTTTCTTTCCTTTTGGAAGGATAAAGTAAGGATAAGAGCTAAGCTTACAGCCATCCATCTTGACATGGGCTTTCCCAAAGAGGAAGATAAATACCTAAGCGGAATATCCTTTTTGAGAGCTTTCTGTGAAGAAAGGGGGATAGAGTTTATCTTTGAAAAAACGAATTACGGACTTCTAGCTATCTCAGCTTTTGATGAAGGGAGAGTTAACCCTTGCTTTGTCTGCTCTTGGTACAGAAGAAAGCACTTCTTCAGGATTGCCGAAAAGCTTGAAGCTAATAAAATAGCCTTTGGTCATCACCAAGACGACGTGCTTACCACTTTCTTTATGAACCTTTTCTTCCATGGAGAGATATCAGCTCTAGTCCCAAGCCAAGAGATGTTTAAGGGTAAACTATATCTTATTAGACCTCTTTACTTTGTTGAGAAGCAACTAATATCATCCTTTGTTGCTGAAAAGGGCTGGCAAGTTCTTGAAAACCCCTGCCCCTTCTCTAAAGAAACGATGAGAAATGCCGTTAACGAACTTTTACAACAAAAGGTCTATCCTTTAAACCCAAAGGTCAAAAAGAGCATCTTCAGAGCTCTATTTAACCCTCGACTTGACTATCTACCAAAGCCACCAAAAAAGAAATTTGAGTAGACACCAGGTGCTTGTCAGCCCCAACACTCCCCTCTTTTTTCTTACCCCAAGCTGTCAGGCAAGAAGTTTCCTTGGCGATGCCTCGCTACGCTTGGTAGAACATAAAAGGGATTTCTGAAAGGGACCCTCACTACCAAAAAAACTTGACAATCGTTATTTCCTATTATATATAACGATATAAAATGAGACCATAAAAAGAAGCTTCTTCAAGCACGAGATTACAGAGAAATAAAAGCATAGAAAAAACCAAGCAGGAGGTAGGGATATGAAAAGGTGGTTTAAAAGTTTAATTACCTTTGTGACTTTTTTGGTCTTAACTATGAATTCAGGAACTTCTTTAGCCCAAGAACAAAATCTTATGGTTTTTGCGGGTGCGGCTAGCAAACCACCTTTGGAAGAGGCTGCAAAAGCCTTTGAGAAAAAAACCGGTGTAAAAGTAGACCTCATATTTGGTGGCTCAGGCATTGTGCTTTCTCAAATGATTTTAACAAAAAAGGGGGATATTTATTTTCCGGGCTCATCGGATTACATGGAGCTAGCAAAGGAAAAAGGAGTAGTTTATCCAGAAACTGAGAGAATAGTTGTCTATCTTGTTCCAGCCATAAACGTGCCAAGGGGGAACCCGAAGAACATAAAATCACTTAAGGACTTGGCAAAGCCAGGGGTTAGGGTTGCTATTGCCAACCCCGATGGGGTCTGTGTCGGAGGTTATGCCGTAGAGATAATAGAAAAAAACTTCACTCCTAAGGAAAAAGCTCAATTCAGAAAAAACTTGGTAAACTATTTAGAGAGCTGCGAAAAAACTGCCACTGCAGTTGCCCTTGGAACTGTTGATGCGGTGATCGGATGGGAGGTGTTTGAACACTGGGACCCTCAAAGAATACAAACGATAAAACTCAAACCATCAGAGATAGTCCGTATTGGATACATTCCCATTGCTGTTTCAAAGTTCACCAAAAATAGGGAGCTTGCCGAAAAGTTCATAGATTTCATACTTTCTGACGAAGGAAAAGCTATCTTTAGGAAGTATGGTTATCTTATGTCCCCTGAGGAAGCCTTTGCCTTCGTTGGCGAAAAGAAACCTATTGGGGGTAAGTATGTTGTCCCAAGTGAATGGATAAAGAAGTAACGGATTGGGGCATGGTAGAAAAATTTTACGAAGAGCTAAAACAGAAGCTAAAACAGTTAGTTGAAAGTCATGATCTTCTTAGAGAAAATATTAAGATTACTGCAAGAAGCTTAACACCAAAAGAGGCTATAGGTGAGCCTAAGAGAAAAGATTTTCCTCTTTTAAAAGGTAAAGAGGTGATGATGGAAGCTAACTTTTTGGGGCAAAAAGGACAAGCGTATACCAGCATGCCAGGGAATTTCAGCGGGACGATTGAGGATGTTCTTAGCCTGCCACTTTCCAACGATTATGAAAGAGCCTGCCTTATCTCCAGCTTAAACGCTGTTATGAGATACCTTGGTCTCGTTGAAAAGACCATCCACTGCCGTGATGAAGACCCTGAAAAGTGTGCAGCAAAACTACCAGAGTATGTTTACAAGCACTTTGGTGAACCAAAGATAGCGTTCATAGGGTTTCAACCTGCAATGATAAACAACCTATCAAACCTGTTTGAGCTTAAGGTAGTTGACCTTGATGAAGATAATATTGGTAAAATCAAATACGGTGTGCTCATACACGGACCTGAAAAAACAGAGGAAATACTATCCTGGGCTGACATTATCATTGCAACAGGTTCAACATCTGTAAATGCAACAATTACAAAATTTATCAAACAAAAACCAGTAATATTCTACGGTGTAACCATAGCAGGAATAGCTAAAATCTTTGGTTATGAAAGATACTGTCCATGTGCTTATTAACTCATGTTAGTTTTTAAACGAACCATAACAAAATTTTAATGAAGGGGGGATGAATCATGAAAAGGTGGGGATTAAAGATTATGAGTTTTATTGTAAGCTTGTTTGCTCTGCTAACTCTTCTATCAGCTGAGGTTTATGCTGAAGAGCTTATCGTCTTTTGCGGTGCTGCCTTCAAAAAGCCTTTAGATGAGGTTATAGAACGGTACGATAAATCAAAGGTACGCGCAAACTACGGAGCTGTTCATACTTTGTTATCGCAATTAAGTCTTGGCAAGCAAGGTGATGTTTTCTTCGTCCCTTCACCTGATATCATGGAGCTCGCGGTCAAAAAGGGACTTGTAAAAAAAGAAAGTGTGAAGAATTTCCTCTATTTAGTTCCAGTGATAGTTGTTAAAAAGGATAATCCGAAAAAAATCCATGGCTTAAAAGACCTATTGAGACCTGATGTTCGGTTTGCTATGGCAAACCCCGAGACAGTCTACATAGGGGCACTTGCTGCTGAAATCTTTGAAAAAAACTTATCCCCTGATGAGCTCAACATCTTAAGAAAAAAAATACAAACCTACGCAGAGGATATATCAAAACTTTTTAGTTATCTTCTTATGGACCAGGTGGATGCTATACTGGGATTTGATTTTCTTAAGGGATGGGCACCGGATAAGGTTGATGTGGTAAAGTTAAAACCTCACGAAGTTATACGCATTGGACACGGTGCGATAGGTATCATCACCTTTTCTAAAAACCCTAAAGAGGCGGAAAGGTTTATCAATTTTATGCTCTCAGATAAAGCACAAGAAGTTTTCAAGAAGTATGGTTACATAACTTCTTTAAAGGAGGCTTATGCGTTTTTAGGCGAAGTAAAACCGGTTGGTGGGGCGCCTACATTTAGTAAAGATTGGTTTATTAAAAAATAAATTTATTAAAAAATAAAAAATGTTTTCAAAATTAAACTTCAAAACTCTTTCGATGTTTTTTGCTTTTTGCGTGTTTGCTTTTTATGTGGGGCTTATAATCTCTTTGTTCTACTTCTGGAATGGTTCTCTTTTTGTTAAGACCCTTTCTTCGGAGAGGACGCTATTTTCCATAAAGATAAGTCTTATTGCAGCTACTATAGCTACGCTTCTTTCTCTTTTCTTCGCCATCCCTTCTGCTTATGCGTTATCAAGATTTGATTTTAAAGGTAAAAACATTATCGATACTCTCTTAGAATTCCCCCTCATAGTGTCTCCTGCCGCCCTCGGTGCGATGCTCTTAATCTTTTTCAACAACCCCCTTGGCATCTGGGTCCAAGAGCATGTTGCCCATTTTGTCTTTACCTTCTATGGAATAATACTTGCTCAATTTACGACAACTCTTGGGATAGCTACAAGGCTAATAAAGACTGCCTTGGATGAGATACCCCGTAGATACGAAGATGTTGCATCTTCACTTGGGGCATCACCTATAAAAGTTTTTTTAACTGTGACCCTTCCTTTATCTAAAAAGGGGATCATAGCTTCGGCCATACTTACATGGGCAAAGGCTTTGGGAGAGTTTGGGGCAACTATCACAGTTGCTGGCTCAATGGCAATGAAAACCGAGACCCTCCCGATCGCTATTTTTATGAGGCTTGCAAGCGCTGACATAGAGGGGACGGTTGTTCTAATATTAATCCTTATAATGATAGGCTTTGCCATCCTTTATGTTGTAAGGCTTTTAACAGCAAAGAAAAACTTATGATAGAGATAAAAGGATTGTGGGTTAGGGCAAAGGATTTCTTGTTGAAAGATGTAACCCTCACAGTTCAATCAGGCTCGTGCCTAGTGGTGCTTGGACCGACAGGTTGCGGAAAAACAACCCTTCTTGAGGCTATCCTTGGATTAAGAAAGTTGCAAAAAGGGGAAATTTGGGTTGATGGAAAAAATGTCACCCACCTTCCTCCTCACAAGAGAGGGTTCTCTTATGTGCCTCAGGACCTTGCTCTCTTTCCTCATCTTACAGTTTGGGAAAACATCATATACGGGATAAAGCAAAGTAAGCTTCAAAACAAAACAGAGCTTTACAAGTTAGCCTCAGAACTTGCTGAGGCGCTGGGGATTACGCATCTTCTCAAAAAGGATATTAAAAACTTAAGCGGAGGCGAAAAACAGCGGGTAGCCCTTGCTCGTGCCTTAGCTTCCGGCCGTAAATACCTCTTGCTTGATGAACCTTTTTCTGCTCTTCATGAAGGAATGAAAAAAGAACTTTGGATTCTTTTAAAAAACCTGCAAAAGGCTTACGAATTAACAATACTCATGGTAAGCCACGATTTAGAAGAAACTTTCTTCCTTTCCGATTATGTTAGCGTGATGATAGAGGGAACCATTCGTCAAACCGACAAAAAAGAGAAAGTTTATCGTTTTCCATCAGACCTCGACGTCGCTAAATATTTTGGGATTAAAAACATCTTTTCCGGCAAAGTCATAGCTATGAATGATAATAACTATCTTGTGTATTCAGAAGAACTCAAAGCTAAGATTTCGATACCATCGTCCTCAACATCTTTTAAATTCAACATTGGAGATACCGTTTCTTTTGGTATAAGAAAAGAAGATGTGATGATCTTAAGGCCAGATTTACCTAGAAAAAATGATAACCTCTTGTCAGGTGTAATTACTGCAATCTATCCAAAAGGAGCATCCGTGCTTGTTATGTTCCTCCCGAATGGCTCAAACACAAGTATTGAAATAGAAGTGCCTGAATACGCAGCCTCAAAGCTAAACCTAAAAACACAAAGCCAAGCAATCGTATCCCTAAGAAGTGAAAGGATTTTTGTGTTAAAGGAAACTCAATTCAAAGTAAAAGACGCCCAAAATTAAACATTAAATTTCAAAATTTTTTATCTCTTCTGAAAGAAACTTTTTAAAATTTTCTTGAATTTTTCTAAACTGTTCTATTGCCCTTTCACCAGATTTGGTTAGCCTTGCTCCTCCACCGCTTTTGCCACCAACCTGCGTTTCTACCAAAGGTTCTTTAGCTTGTCTATTCATTGAACTGACCAACCTCCAAGCCTGTCTGTAGGACATGTTTAAAGCTTTAGCAGCTTTAGAAATAGAGCCCAATTCTCTTATCTTTTCAAGGAGGATTATTCTTCCGTATCCGAGAAATGTCCCGTCTCTTCCTTCAATCCAAATCTTTCCTTTAAGAGTAAACTCTTCTTTTGGTTCACTGCTTGCAATGCAAAATTGATGGGGATCTTTCTTAACCTTTTTTCCTCTCCTCATACTGTCTTCTTTTAACATAGTTAAACTTTTATGTCAACCACAAAAAAGCAATAGCTAGACACGACCCCCGTCTTCCGGCTCGAGAAGATTGGCGGAGAAGTAAAAAATAACGCTATTAACCTATTGCTTTTATTTTTAGATGCGTTATTTTTTAAGGAAAATTTTTAAAAAGGAGGTAGATTATGGCTGTTTGGAAGTGTAGTCAATGCGGAGCAACGAAAGAATCAAGGTGTAAACCAAAGAAGTGCCCATCCTGCGGGGCAGAAAACACCATGACCAAAGCTGAAGGACAGGGAGAATCTTCCTCCTCCTGCAAAGGAAGGGGCAAGAAGACCTGCAAATCTTAAATTTTTATTAAATTTTATCTAATTCCGAACAACGGGGTGTCTGCCCCCTTACCTCTTTTGTATTTTAACCACCGCCTCCGACTACACCGCCAAGCTGGAAGATAGGGAGATATAGAGCTACAAGTATACCGCCAATAACCCCTCCAAGGATGACAAGCAAGATCGGCTCAATTAGGGTTGAGATGGTAGCAACCATCCGGTCAACTTCTTCCTCGTAAAAATCTGCAACCTTATTCAACATCTCATCAAGCCGTCCGGACATCTCCCCTACTCTAACCATCTCTATGAGCATGTAGGGAAAGACTCCAGTGTAAAACATCGGGTCAGCAATGGTTTGCCCAGCGGCTACGCTCAACCTCACATCTTCAAGGGCTTTTTCAATCACTTTATTTCCTGATGTTTCTGAGGCTACTGCAATTGCCTGAAGGAGAGGGACCCCAGCATTGATAAGACTTGCTAAAGTTCGAGCCATGCGGGACACGGCTGCCTTATGGAAAAGTTCCCCAAAAATGGGAATTTTTAAAAGCAACCTATCCGTTTCAAGGCGCCCTCTTTCTGACCGTCTTAGGTATTTAATCAAAACAACAAACCCAATACTCAAGGCAAGGAATATGCTAAAAATATATTTGAAGTTGTTGCTTATGTTGATCAAAATCTGGGTAGGTAGTGGTAGAGCCTGACCAGCTTCAGCAAAAAGCTGAGCAAACTTAGGTATTACAAATATCATAAGGATAGATATGACAACTATGGTTACGAAAACAATTACTGAGGGATAGATCATTGCATGCTTTACCTTAGACTTAATGGCTACGATTTTTTCCAAATAGACAGCAAGCCTCTTTAAAACCACATCAAGATTACCAGAAGCCTCACCAGACCGAACCATGTGAATATAGAGCCTTCCAAAAACCTTTGAGTACTCAGCCATAGCGTCGCTAAGAGCCGACCCACCCTCTACCTTCTTCTTGATGTCATCAAGAATCTTTCTAAAGTAGGGATTTTTCTGTTGCATGCTGAGCGTTTCTAAAGCCTTAACAATAGGGAGCCCTGCCTCAAGGACGGTAGCAAACTGCCGAGTAAACAGCATGAGCTCCTTTTCCGAAACCCTCTTTAAAGTAATCCGAAAAGTTGTTTCCTTCTGAGCTTTTATCTCGATGGGTTTGATGTTTAGCCTTCGAAGATATACCTCAACGACTTGCGGACTTGGAGCCTCTAAAACGCCTGTCCTTATCTCACCCGAGGCTGACCTTCCTTTCCATTTAAAGTAAGCCATTATTTACCCACCCAGTAGTTTGGAGCCTCCCTTAGGATGGCCACATCATGAACATGGCTCTCCCTATAACCTGCAGGGGTAATCTTGACAAACTTAGCCTTCTTCCTAAGCTCCTCTATGGTTGCACATCCACAATAACCCATCCCTGCCTTTAGCCCACCTATTAGCTGATAAATGATGTTAGATACTGGTCCGCGATAGGGGACCCTACCCTCAACCCCCTCAGGCACAAACTTTGAAATATCTTCAGCCTCTTGTCCGTATCTCTCTCGAGCTCCGCTTTTAAACATGGCAGAGAGAGAACCCATTCCCCGGTAAAGCTTGTAAGTTCGCCCTTCATAAAGAATTACCTCTCCCGGTGCTTCTTCGGTTCCTGCAAAGAGATTACCTATCATCACAGCCCAAGCTCCAGCGGCGATAGCCTTGGTTATATCCCCTGAAAACCTTATACCACCATCGGCGATGATCGGAATACCGTAGCGGTCAGCAACTTTAGCTGCATTAGCAATTGCTGTTAGCTGAGGAACTCCTGCCCCAGCAACTATCCTTGTTGTACAGATAGAACCTGGACCAACGCCTACCTTTACTCCATCTGCTCCTGCTTTGATCAGGGCTTCGCAACCCTCAGCAGTTGCGATGTTCCCAGCGATGAGCTGACAATCGGGGAAATGATACTTTATTTCTTTAATTGTCTCTATAACATTTTTGCTATGTCCATGCGCAGAATCGATAAACAGAACATCAGCACCAGCCTTAAGCAGTGCCTCTGCTTGCTCTAAGCGATTTTTTCCAACCCCAATCGCTGCTCCAACCCTAAGCCTTCCAAGCTCATCCTTGCAGGCATTCGGATACTTTTTTATCTTTTCGATGTCCTTAATGGTTATTAATCCTTTAAGACAGAAGTCATCATCCACAATAAGAAGCTTTTCTATGCGTCTTTCGTGAAGGATTTTTACCGCTTCGTCAAGCGTAATTCCAGGCTTTGCAACCACTAAATTCTCCTTGGTCATTACCTCTTTGACCGGTTTATCAAGCTGGGTTTCAAACCGAAGGTCTCTGTTTGTAACAATTCCGACAAGCTTTTTCTTTGGTCCCTCAACTACAGGAATACCAGAGATCTTATACTCCTCCATCAGGGCTAAAACTTTTCGAATGGGGGTATCAGGAGTTACAGTTATGGGGTCATAGATCATACCGCTTTCCGATTTCTTTACCTTTTCTACCTCCCTCACCTGCTCTTCCAAAGTTAAGTTCCGATGAATGACCCCAAGCCCCCCTTCTCTTGCAATGGCAATAGCCATCCTACTTTCAGTAACTGTATCCATGGCCGCGGAAAGAAGAGGAATGTTTAGCTTAATCTTAGGGGTAATGTAGGTTGAAACATCAACATCCTTCGGTAAAACCTCAGAGTAAGCTGGCACGAGTAAAACATCATCAAAGGTTAAAGCTTCTTCAATTATCTCAAGCATATACCCCCTCGACCCCTTTTAGTCGTTTTTGAGTGATTTTTAATCTTTGTAATATTTTACAATTCCCACAAGGAAAGTAAAGTAGCTTCAAGGATACCAAACTCACTTATGAGCGCAGAATCAAGCTGAAAGTGTGATAAGAGCTCAAGGTATACGCATAAGGCTGGGGCAACGAGGTCTTCCCTTCCTCTTTCCATCCCCCTAACCCTTGAGAGCTGAGATAGAGTCATACTGGTTAGTCTCTGAGCCATCTTAGCAATTCTATCAAGGGTAATCCGGTGCCCATGTAAGGCTCTTTGATCGTAAATTTTTAGTTTTAGGTCTAAAGAACCAAGAAGAGAGGCCGAACCTCCCGTTATAACTAGCATCTCTGGCTTGGTGTATGGTAACTCCTTTATTTTGTCCCGAACATAATCTCTCAAAGATTGAAGGGCTTTTGTAGTCAAGGGATAACGAAGACCAAAAAAGTCTCTCAAGGCGACAACTCCAAGGTCTAAGCTGTAGATTATCGGCTCAAAGTCTTCTTTATAGTAAATAACCTCCGTTGAACCTCCACCTACATCAACAACGACAAGAGACTTTGGTTTATAACCAAGCCTCTCTAACCCAAACTTTATGCCTTTTAAGGTATATTTTGCCTCCTCCTCCGGGCTTAAAATTTCTATCTTTATTCCAAAGCTTTTTTCAACCTCACCGATAAACTCCATTGCGTTCTTAGCCTTCCTGAAGACCGCCGTCCCTATAGCTTTGATGGTTTTTACTTCATATCTATCTAAAATCTCTTTAAAATTCTTTAAAGCAGAAAAGCCCCTTTCCTTTGCTGCCTCACAAATCAACCCGCTTTCGCAAAGCCCCTCCCCAAGTCTAACATTTGCCCTCTCCCGTAGGAGAAAGTATGGAGTATCCTCGAAGTGCTTTCCAAGAATAAGCCTAAAGGTCTGGGTCCCAAGGTCAAGCCCAGCATCAAAAGGGGTGTTTAATCTTTCAAGAAATTCTGTTCCGGTTCGAAAGACCACCCTCTTCTTTTCTTGCACATAGTAGCGCTGATTGTTTTTTGGGTTTACAAAGATTACCCCTTTGCAAACCCTTGGCTGAAAGGTCCCAAATCCTCGAAGCTCAACAGAATGTCCATCTCTCATCGCAGACTTTAGAGTTTCAAAGAAGGCATTAGTTAAGCTTAAGGCAACCTCCTTCTCAAGATCAGGAAAGATTGATAAAAGCTTTTTGGCTAAATCCTTCCCAGTCATAGGTTAAGCTTAATGATGTAAAAAGGTTGAAAATATAATGATTGTAGAAGCTTTTCCACAGAAAGGCTTGTTTTTTCCTCAAAAAACCTTTCCCAAAATCCCTTTTTTCTCGGTAAAACCAAAATTTCCACTTCTTTTAAATTTATCCTCTTTTTGAGCTCCTCTAAAGCTGTGTAATAGTTCCCAAGCTCGTCGATAAGCTTTAGCGCCTTTGCCTCCTCACCTGTGTATATACGACCATCAGCAAGGCTTTTTACTTTATCAAGAGGAAGCTTTCTTTCCTCCGCAACAGCTCTAACAAACTGCTCGTGCAACTGATTAACCTTTGCCTTCAAATATTCCCTTTCCTCCTTAGTTAAACCGCGGTAGATGCTCCCTGTATCCTTAAACTCTCCGCTCTTTATGGTTTCGCTTTTAATCCCAAGCTTCTCAAACAGTTTTTCAAGGTTTGGTAGCTCGATCACAACCCCAATGCTTCCGGTAATCGTTCCAGGATTGGCAAAGATCTTTTCCCCAGCAAGGGATACGTAGTAGCCTCCGGAAGCAGAAACACCACCCATGGAAACATAAATAGGCTTTTCTTTCCTAAGCTTTTTAAGCTCCTCAAAGACCTCTTGAGTTGGACCAATGGCTCCGCCAGGAGACTCAACCCTTACCAAAACTGCCTTAACATCCCGCCTGGTTCTAAACTCCCTTATGGCAGAAAGATACTCGTCGGCATCGAGGATAACACCTTTTATCTCCAGAACCCCTATCTTTGGTTTCCCAAGGTCAAAGTGTTTGTAGCTTACTAAAAGGGCAAAAATAAAGGATAGAAGGATTAAAAAAAGGACAAGACCGCCTAAAAAGGCTAATCCGTAAACCAACCAAGGGCGCTTCATGAGCCTTCTCTTTCAGCCAAAGATTTCAAAACTTTACCCAGGGTTAGGCTTCCTGAAGGGCTCTGAGAGCTTAGGTACTCCTGGGCTAACATCTTTTCTTCCTCTTCTTTTAAAGCTATGACAGATAGATGAACCCGTTCCTTTTCCCGGTCAAAAAGAATGACCTTACCCTGGATTTTATCTCCTTCTTTAAACTTTTCACCTTGCGGGACTTCCCGAAAGGGCAAAAAACCTAATATATCCTCAGTTATCTCAACGAGGTAGCCCTTGCCGGGTAAAATCTGTTTGACCTTTCCGGAAACATTGGTTCCGGGCTTTAAGGTTTCGCTTGCTACATCCCAGGGATTTGGGACCAAAGCCTTGATGCTTAGCTTTAGCCTTTTTTCCGAAGGATTTAGTTCAAGGATCTTTGCTGAAATTTCGCATCCTTCTGAAAAAACCTCTTTTAGATTCAGGTTTCGCTTCCAGCTTGCTTCTGACCGGTGGACAAAGCCAACTACACCCTCTCTTACCTCAACAAAAAGCCCAAAATCAACGACCCCCCTAACCTTTCCATAAACTATATCTCCTACCTTATGCTCCCTTGCAAAAACCTCCCAAGGGTCTTCTTCCAGGCGTTTAAGGCTAAGGATCATCCTTCTTTCTTCAGGCTTTACTTCAAGCACCACAACTTCCACCCTGTCCCCTTGGCTTAACACATCCTGAGGTTTTAGCCCTCTTTGCCAAGAGACCTCGCTTGCAGGGATTAAGCCCTCAATACCTGGTTCAAGCTCAACAAAGGCTCCAAAGGGCTTTACCTCAACTACCGTCCCAACATGCCTGCTATCAACGGGATATTTTTCTAAAACCTCTACCCACGGGTCCTTCTCTAAGGCTTTTAGGCTAACTTTTAGCTTACCTTGGATAGGATCATAAGAAAGGACTGAGACTCTAACCTCATCTCCAATTTGAAGGTAGTCCTCAGGGCTTTTTAGTCTCCTATGGGTAAGCTCAGAAAAGGGAAGAAATCCAGCGATGACCCCCTCAAAGTCTACAATAAAGCCCCCCTTAACTTTAGACTTAACCCTTCCTACTAAAGGTATCCCTTCACGGACCTTTTCTTCTATTTCTTTCTTTTTAAGTTCCCTTTCCTTCGCAAGGTAGGCCTTTTGAGAAACAACATAACTATTTTCCTTCTTCTCAAGAGGAAGAACAGTTATCTCCTTTCCTACAAGGTCAGAGTTTTTTTCAGCTTGAGATCCAGGTAAAAAGGCAGAAACTACACCTTTAAAGCTAACAACATAGCCCCCTTTTACCGGAGACATAACCTTTACCCTAAGGGGTAAGCCTTTAGCAAAAAGCTCCTCAAACTCCTCCCTTACCCTTTTTTCAAAGAGCTTTTTTACAGAAAGAACATAAACTCCTCCTTGTCCTCTTTGAATAACTATTGCCGATAACTCCTCTCCGAGCTTTATTTCCTCAGGTTCAACCACTTCAGTTTTTGGAAGAATAGCCTCAGCCTTTCCCCCAAGGTCTACAAAGTAATTTTCTCCATCAAAATGAACCACAACTCCCTTTATCACATCGCCAACCTTTATCGGAGCATCCATCCTTTGAAAGTACTCTTCAAGAAGCGTCTTAAAATTCTCTTCCATGGACAAACCCCTAAAATACTTTCTCAGGAATTATAGTTAAGATGCGGAATAAAGCAAGCTCTTAACAAAGGCTATTTCCTCATCTTTGGTCCTGAGCCTCCCCTCAAGTTTCTCTTCCCTAAGCTTCTTTAAAATCTCACCAAGTTGCTTCCCTGGCTCTATCCCAAGCTCTTTTAAATCTCCACCTTTAAGCTCGGGATAGACCTTGCTATACACAAAAAGGTATCTTTTAATTTCTTCTTTTAGCTCTGGTAAATAGAGAGATAGGGCTATAAGCGTTGCTTTGTCTATCTTGTCAAACCTTAAAACTCGCTCGATCAAAGGAAGGCTTAGCACCTTTTGCAAGTTTGTCCTAAACTCTTCATAGAGCTTTACCAAGCGATCAATAACGCTATCTGCGAAAAAGAGACGCTTTAAATTTTCCCGCTTAAACCCGGCTAAAATCAGAAGAAAAGCATCCTCTACCTCCCGAGGACTTAAGATTTCTACAAATTCCTTTAAAGTTTCTATTCCCTCCCCTAACTTTCCTACATCTACCCCTAAGCCTGAATGAGAAAAAAGTTCAAAGCCTTGGCACTCTGATAAGAGGCTAGGCAAAACGGATAGGCCCTCTCTTTTGACAAAGAGTAAGAGCTCGTTTCTTAACCGGGATGCTGAAAGCTTAAGGAAAGCTTGAGCCTCTATAGCCTGGGAAAGAGCCTGATAAAATTCATCGGCATAGTTTAGCTCAAACCTAACCTTATAGCGTATCCCTCGAAAGACCCTCGTTGGGTCGTCAACGAAGGACTTCAAGTGAAGTGGTCTAAGGAGGCTTCTTTCAAGGTCAGATATCCCAGAAACTAAATCTACTATCATCTCAGGATAGGGGGGACTAAGCCCGTAGATGAGGGCGTTTATGGTAAAATCTCTTCTTAGCACATCCTCTTTAAAGCTTGCTTGATAGACCTTTGGTAAAGCGGCTACATCCTCATAAACCTCACCCCTTGCGGTAACAAGGTCTACTTCAAACCCCGTCTGAGGGAGAAGAATCTTATAGGTCAAAAAGGGTGAAGAAAAAAGGACTTCAAAGACAAACTTTCTTTTTAGCTCCTCCAAAAAATCCGTAGCTGAGCCCTCTATTACAAGGTCAACATCGTAGGACGGTCTTTTAAGAAGAAAATCTCGAACCTCTCCTCCGGCAAGGTAAAGAAATTTTCCCTGCTTCTCGGCAACCTCCTTAGCCTTAAGGATGAAGTTTAAAGCCTCGTCAGGAAGTTTTAAATGTTCTAAAAAATCGGAGAGCTTCACTTTAAGAAGCTTAGGCTTAAGCCCTTGGATGGTATTTGTCATAAACCTCTCTTAGCCTTTTTACATCCACATGGGTATAGATTTGCGTTGTCGTTATGCTACTATGCCCAAGCAGGAGTTGAATCGACCTAAGGTCTGCCCCTCCTTCTAACAGATGGGTTGCGAAAGAGTGCCTAAGCACATGGGGCGAAATCTTCTCAAAAGGAATGCCTGCTTTATTTGCATACTCCTTTATAATCTGCCAAAACCTCTGTCTTGTCATTGGGGACCCAAGGCGGTTTAGAAAGACAAAGTCCTTGCTCTTTTTGTTCTCAAGCCTTGGTCTTACCTCGGCTAAATAAAGCTTTAAGAAGTTTAAAGCAGGCTCTCCCAAGGGCACAAGCCGGACCTTTTCTCCTTTCCCTAAAACCCTAACAAGCCCAAGCTCAAGGTTTAGGCTTGAAAGTTGCAAGCTTACAAGCTCAGAGACCCTAACCCCTGTAGCGTAAAGGACTTCCAGCATGCACCTATCCCGAATTCCTAAGGGTGAGGAAAGGTCAGGAGCTGAAAGAAGGGCGTTTACCTCATCAAGGGTAAGAACCTTTGGCAACCGAAAGGGAAGCTTTGGTGTTTCCAAAAGCAAAGGAGGAAGTTCAAGCTGAAGCTCTTCAAGCAAGAACCTAAAAAACCTCCTTAAGCTTGAAAGCTTCCTCGCAATGCTGTAGGGATTAAACCCCCTTTCTCTAAGAGTTGCTAAGTAGGCTTCAACGACGCTTAGGTCTAAGTCCTTGAGCTCCACCTTCTTATCTGATAAAAATTCAAGGAAATCTTCTATATCTCCAGCATAGGCAGAAAGGGTGTTCAAAGAATAGTTTTTCTGAGAAAGCAAGAAGGTTAGAAATTCTTTAAGGACATCCCCCATCAAAGGGGAAGCTCCTTTAAGACCTTCTCTACCTTAAAAGATACCGCAGGGTCGGAAATCGTATACCTCAGGGTCTTAAGTTTGGTAACCAAAGCTTCCAAATCTTCTTTTGAAAACAAAGAAAAATTTTCCTTTATAAATTGTATAGTCCTCAAAATAAGCTCCTTTTCTTTAGAATCTAAAAAAAGAAGCAAAGTCAGAGCATCGGTAGGAAGGCCAAACTTTTCAATAAATTCGAGGGCAAGCTTTTTGAAGTCCCTTTTACCAGCCGATTGATGAAGCTTTTTTAAAGCCTCTTCCATTTCCTTTGAAGTCTTTCCTTGAAAAAGCTTTTCAAGCTCTTTGAGGTAGCTTCTTTTCTTTGTTTCGTCAAGCAAAGGGGGCTCCGTTCTTTCTGCTTTTTCCCTCTTTTTTCTAAGCTTTGCAAGACCGCTTTGGTCTTTTAGCTTGTCTATCTCCCGCCAAGAGAGCTTTTTCCTATCATCTGCCATAGCCTCTACCTCCTAAAAATTCATACTTGAAAGACCTCCCTATCTGGAAGCACAACAGCCGAAAGTTTCCCTCCGTAGACACATCCGGTGTCAACTCCGATCCGATCCTCAAGCATCAGCACATCCGGAAAAGGAGTGTGCCCAAACACTACCACCTTTGGGAATGTGCCTTCATAAAGATAAAAGCTCTGCCTAATCCAAAGAAGGTCCATCTCATCCTGTTCTTGAAGGCTTTTGTAAGGGTTTATCCCAGCATGGACAAAGATGTAGTCCGGAGTTTGGACATAAAGAGGAAGGCTCCTTAAGAAATCAACATGTTCATCCGGTATTTGTAGACGCCCCTCCTTCATGTAGCAACGCAGGGTCTTATCTCCGCCGTTATAAAGAAAGAGCTCTGGGTCTATCCCTTGCAAAAACCTTTCAAACATCCATTCATGGTTCCCTTTAAGGGCTATCACCTTCCCAGGATAAGCTTCAACAAGCTCCATCACTATTTCTAAGGCTCGGCGTGGGTCTTCTCCTCGGTCTATGTAGTCGCCAAGAAATATCAAATAGTCTTCGTTCCAGCGAATGGGAAGCTTAGAAAGCAAGGCTTCAAGGCTTCTACTACAGCCGTGGACATCACCCACGGCAAAAAACTTAGTCCCAGAACCTTGCTCTTCTATCGTCAAGCCTTTTAAGCCCATACTTCTTCGTAAGTTCTAATGCCCTATTCCATTCTTCTTTGGTAATCTTTCTATCAAGGGGCGGATACTTCCAGGCTTCCCCGCAGGGTCTATACTGGTCCATAAGGTTAAAGTAGGTATTAGGAGATATCTCTTGGGCTACAAACTTTATAACCTCTTCTGTCTGGGAGAGGTCTTCAGGTAAAACAAGATGCCTGATGATAAGCCCCCTCTTAGCTATACCGTTTTCTATCTCCAAGTCTCCAACCTGGCGATGCATCTCCTTCACCGCAAGCTTAACCACCTCAGGATAGTGTTTAACCTTTGAGAGCCTTAAAGCAACCTTCTCGTCCATATACTTGATATCTGGCATGTAGATGTCAATAATCCCTTCAAGTAGCCGTAAAGTTTCAACCGACTCATAGCCTCCGCAGTTGTAAACAATGGGGAGGTCAAGCCCAGATTCAGCCGCAATCTTTATAGCCTTAACTATAAAAGGTATCTGATGGGTAGGGGTAACAAGGTTTATGTTATGACAACCCCAGACTTTAAGGATAAGCATAATCTTGGCCAAGGTTTCTTCTGAAACCTCTTCTCCTTCGCCCTCATGACTTATCTCCCAGTTTTGGCAGTAAACACAAGCCATGTTACAATAGGTAAAAAATATCGTTCCTGAGCCTCCTTCTCCCACAAGGGGTCGTTCCTCACCAAAATGGGGACCATAGCTTGCTATCATGGGCTTGTTTCCCACGCGACAAAAGCCCTTTTCTCCCTTTAGTCTATCTACCCCGCATTCGTGTGGGCAGACCCTGCAAGGACTTAACCTTTCATAAAGAGCCTCAATTCTCCTATCAAGCTCCCCGCTTTCTAAGAGATTTAGATAGCCTGGATACTTATCAGCCATGCTATTTTAGATTTATAACCTCAAGCCAATGCTTTACTAAAGGAGGAGCCTTCAAAAGGGTGCTAAAATTGTAAAAACAACCGGTGCAGGCTGTTGCCAAAACATCAATGGTTGAGAGTTCCCTTAGCCACGTTCTACGATATTCCCTCTGAAAACCTTTGAGCCGAAGGTCAACTTTGCCTGACCCACAACAAAAATCTTTTATTTTATTATTAAGTCCTAAATTAGATAAAGTCAAGTCTATGTTTGTTAATCCTTCGCCTACAAGATGGCATGGCTTATGAAAAAGCACCTTCTCAAAGCCCTCAATTCCAGCTTTTACCTTGAAGTTACTTACCAAAAAATCCAACACAAAGTATGTTCTTTCAGCTAAACTTCTAAAATCCTCGGAAATAAGCGGGTAAACCTCTCTAAACATCCAAAGACAGGTTGCACAAAAGGTTAGGATAGGTTTTTCCTCAGAGAAGGCTAAAAGGTTATTTTGAGCAAACTCCTTTAGCCTCCCAAAATCCTTCAAGCTTAGGTAAAGTATTCCGCAGCAGTTTGCTTGAGGGACATGAACCTTTAGCCCTTCCTTTTTTAATAGCGTAGAAAAATTAACCAAGGCTTTGGGATACAAATGCTTAAGCCCGCAGGATAGGTAAAGATAAAACTCGCCTTCCTTTGAAGAAAAGACCCTTTCATCAAGGAACAATGCTTCATCTTTCTGGGTAAAATCTTTCCAAAAAAGTAAGTCCTTTAAGGCTGGCAGGAAAAAATTTAGTCCTTTTTCTTTGACTAAGCTTTGAAGATAGCCTTTTGGGAAGCTTACCCCAAGGGGGCAGACCCTTTCGCACCTTCCACAAAGAAGGCAGTAAGCTAAGCCTTCTCCAGCTAAACCTTGACTTAAAAGGACATTTCTTCCACGGGGTGAAAAATCTTCTCTGAGAAAAAATCTATAGGTTGGACAATGGGTTAAGCACTTACCACATCTTACGCAATCCTCAGGCTTCCTTATCTGTGTCAACTTTGATCAACCTCTCAAGCCACCAGGAGCACCATTCCGTCTCTAAGATGGCTTCAGCAAGCCTTTTACTCTCTTCTAAGATAAGCCTTCTTTTTGCGTATCTCAACCATCTTTCAGCATAGGGGTTGTTTAGGTCCTTCTGTTCTTTAAGCTGGACTATCAGGTCAAGGGTATCGGCGTCGTGGACGATTTTGGCTTCAAGGGTCTCAAGGGCTCTATACTCTTTAAAAAGGGTAAGGATTTCTTCTCCAAAGGGAAAGGTGCTAACTGCTTCGCTTAAGGCTCTTTCCTCGTCAGCTTGGTTGTAGAGCTTGTTTACGGCGTTAAAGTCCCCTGTCCTTGCCTCTGGAAAGTCGTGGAAAAGAGCCATGGTCAAAACTTTAGCTACATCAACCTTTCCTCGGAAGAACTGACAAAGAATGTAGGCGCAGAAGACGGTGCCGAAGGAATGCTTCGCTACATCTTCTTTACCTGTGCCAAGGTAGCTGTAGCCTGTTCTTTCAATCCTCTTTAAAAGGTTGGCCTCAAAGAGAAGCTTTGCAAGCTGATGAAAATAGCTCATGACAAAGACTTTGCTAAGTAGGCTGAAGTCTTAAGGATCAGCCTCGCCACAAGATATTCTGTTATGGGTAAAGTGGGCATTGGTCGGACCTCAACTATGTCCATGGCTACAGGGTTTGCCTTAACAAAGAGCTTCAAAATTTCTAAAACCTGATACCAGCTTAGACCGCCAGGCTCAGGCGTTCCAACTCCCGGTGCCTGAGATGGGTCAAAAACATCTACATCAAGGCTAAGGTAGCTTGGTCCCTCCCCTAAAAATTCTGAGACCTTCTTAAGAGAAGCCCTTTCATCTTTAATAAAATCCTTGGCAAAAATAATAAGCTCTCTTTCATTAAGCAAAATCTCCTTTTCTTCCTCTGATACTGACCTTATTCCGACGCTTAACACAGGAAGATTAAGCTCTTTTACCCTTCGCATGACCGTAGCATGATTGAGTTTGCTTCCAAGGTATTCTTCCCTTTGGTCAAGATGAGCATCAAGATGGAGGACTTTAAGGCAAGGATAATACTTTTTATATGCTTTAAGTATCGGGAAGCTTACCGTATGCTCTCCCCCTATGTAAATAGCAAAAAGTCTTTTTTGGGCGTATTTCTTTGCTAATTCTTCAACCTGAGCTAAAGCCCTCTCAAAATCAGGAGAAAATTCAATTATTTCCTCGGTATAGAAGCCTAAGACCTCGTGGGGGGTGATTAAATCTTCTTCGTCGAAGAATTCAAGGTTTGGGCTTACTTTTAGGATTTCAAGGGGAGCAAATTTTGTTCCTTTAAGCCAAGAGGTTGTAAATTCAAAGGGGAGAGGGACAAGGGCTACCCTGGGGTTTGAGGAGTCGGGCAGCCCAAGAAAATTGAGCTTCATTCCTTAGAAAGTTAGGCCCTTTCTTTCAAGGCGTAGGAAGTTTTCAACGGCTCTGATGGACCTTGGGAACTCTAAGCCTCTATCAAGGAGCCTGATCTCGCTCTTTTTAATCTCAAACATCTCGGTTATGTCAACGATGGCTTTATCGACATTGAAGGGCTTGCAAGAAAAGATGTCAACGCTTAAGTAAAGCTTTTCTGGAAAGGTATGGATGCTTATATGGCTTTCGGCGATGATTACAAAGCCAGATATTCCCCAGTCTTCTGGATTTGGAGCAAAATACTTAAACACATAAGGGGGCATGATCTTCGTCATATTGATGGTTTCAGGATATTTATTAAGAAAATCGTAGATGAAATCGATATCCATAAGCTTTGCCTGATTTGCACCGTATCCGTCGATTATCAGGTGCTGACCAAAGCCATACTCCATCTTCTCAAAATTTTTCATCTTTTATCCCCCCTTATAGCAAGATATCTCTGCTTATTGGACGGCGTATAGAATAACCCCCTTTCAAAAAATGTCAAGATGCTTTAAAAAAATTTAGAAAACCAAGGCAAACAAATTTTATCATAAAATTTTCTGAAAAAAGACGAACGGACAAGGTTTATTAAGGTTATTTTTGAAAATTAGATGACTTTCCTAGGTAGCACCCCATGTAGTTTTGAAGAAGGAAGGTCAAGGAACTTGACAAAAATGAGGGCTCATCTGCTTAATAAAGGCATAGACTTTCCAGATAGGGTGCTTGGTCTCAATATCTTAAAGCCCGTAAAAGACCCCAGTTCATCAATGCCAAGCTCCCTTAAAATATCCTCAACCCTTAAGACCTCCATGTATCCTTAAGCAATCTCTAAAGTTTTAGCCCCAGGGCAGAGCTCTTCTAAAAATCCGGTAGTTATCCCGTAGGGTTCATTTTTTCTTATGAGAGAGACAAAGATATTCTCTTCGTAAAGGATCCCGTGGAAGAAGATGTTTTCTATCACATAAGGGGAGAGGGAGTGTTCTATATTCCGTATAAAGTATAAAGCTTGCCCTGGTATCTTAGAGTTCTTTGCGTAAAACCGTGTAAACTTATGGACAAACTCTTCTCTGCTTAAAAAGTTTATGCTTTTGTATAAGCGTTTCTGACCTTCAGTGTATAGAAGAATGATAGAAAAGAGTATGCCAGCAAGGATAACTGCTAAATACCCTCCATGAGGTAGTTTAAACAAGGTTGAGGTAAAGTATATAAAAGTTACTAAAGCAATAAACACAGCAAGCAAAGTAAAAAATAGCTTCCTTTTAAGAAAAAAGATAATAAATTACCAGTAACAGCAAGACCATAAGCTGACGCTAAACTTGCTGAGGTCTTAAACTCAAACATGATAAAGATTAATGCAAGGAAAAGAAACCAATTTACTGCCCCGATGTATATTTGAGAGTGAAGCTCTGGGGAGGTATACTTTACCTTCATGATAGGTAAGATGCGAGCAAAGATGGCTTGATACGCCACGCTAAGCATCCCGCTAACTATAGCTTATGAAGCAATGATCGTCGCAAGGAGGGCTAAAACCAAAAAGGGAACATAGGCTATGGGCAGGGTACTGAGAGACATTTCTAAAATAACGTTTTTAGCCGAGGGATTAAGCAAGAGAAAGGCTACTTGACCAAAGTAGTTGATAAGGAGCGCAATCAGGACAAGATACCATGCCCTTTTAATCGGGCGAGCCCCAAAGATGCCCCATGTCAGCATGCATGGCTTTTGCACCGGCTGTACAAAGTATCACCTCGCCTAGAACCAGATAGGCTTTCCAACCATTCTCCTGGAAAAATTTTAAAACATAGAGAGGATTTACGGCTTTTATAACCTTAGGGGCTCTTACATTGTTTGCTAACCCAAAAAAAGAGGCTACCAAACCATAGACCCATGATCGGACCAAAGGTAAAGGAAACTTTCTCCGTTCCGCCCTTCTGAAAATAGAAGAGTAAAAGGGCAATGAGCGCTGAGATAATCACAACTTCATCAGCACTAAGAGGTCTTAACTCCGGAATTAAAATAGGCACCCTCAACAGCACTGATGATGCTTATGGAAGGGGTTATAACCCGTCCCCCATAAGCAGAAAAATTCCTATGAAGGAAAGTATGGTAAAAAAGCCAAAGAGCTTTTTTTTACCCTTTAAAAGGGTACGTAAAATCTCCCAGAGGATTAAAGTTCCACCCTCACTCCTTAAACTCAGGCTCGTAGCTAAGACAGTGTATTGAAGGGTGGGGATAATGATCAGCGTCCAAAAGATGAGAGATAGCACTCCAAGGGTGTTTTCTTTGGTTGGCTTTAAAAGGAGGAAGACTACGCTTAGGGTGTAGATGGGGCTTGTGCCTATATCGCCAAAAGCAAGCCCTAGAGCTTGGATTATCTTTTTATATGAAGAACCTTTGATTGAAAGCTTAATTTATCACAGGATAAAAAGAAAAAAAAAGAGCCCCTTTCCATCAAAAGGGGCTTAGGTGTTATTCTTTTTACACTCGGGACAGAGACCGGTAAAGACAACCTGAAAATCCTCAACTTGGAAATCCTTAAGAGATTCTGGGATAAAGATTTCAAAGGGAGCCTCAACATCTACGATCTTTCCGCAGGCTTTGCAGATAAAATGATGATGAGGATGGGTGAAAGGGTCAAACCTCTTTTTGGAGCTATCGATGTTTAGCTCTTTTATCAATCCTTTTTCTACCAAGACCTCGAGGGTGTTATAAACTGTGGCAAAAGACATGCTTGGGAACCGACCTTTTAAGGCGTTGTAGATCTCTTCAGCTGAAGGATGGTTTTTATTACCCTTTAAATATTCTATAATGGCTAGCCTTTGAGGAGTAAGCTTTAGCCCAAGTTCCTTTAGTAGATTAAGGTCGTTGTTTTGCATATTTCTCCCCTCATTTAAATTTTTTCCTTTAAAATAAAACTTTTTTAGCTTTTGTCAATGTTTTTTAAGGACTATTTTAATATAAGACTCATTTGGATTGAAAGGAATGATTATAACAACCAAAGGAAGGTGTCTCCTGTTCCTAAGAGACTTACAAAAAGGGCAAAGATGGATGACAAATGGCGTTTGCTTCTATATTAATTTAATGATATAATTAAATTAAGTCAGGGTAAATCCTTCTGGGGGGAGTTATGTTAGCAAAAGTTTCGGTCAAGGACTTAACCAAGGTATTAAAACTCTGTGAAGCGGTAGCTGACAGAAAGGCTTCCATGGCTGTTCTTTCCATGGTTTTAATAAACATTAACCCCGAGCAAGGAATGCTTGAATTTTTAGCCACAGACCTTGATCAAGGTTTTAAGGGTAAGGTTCAAGGAGAGGTAGAAGGAGAAAGCCTGAGTTTCTGCGTGCCTGCAAGAAAGTTGTATGAGATAATCAAAAACTTTCCTGAAGATGAAGCTCTTCTTGTTAAGGAGGACTCACGCTTAATTGTTCGTGACCTAGCAGAGAGGATAACCTATGAGCTTGCCCTTGGGGACCCTTCAGAATTCCCTGCTCTTCCAGATTTTAACGAAGAACAAGCCATAGACATCCCCGGACACATCCTTTCTCTTCTCATCGAAAAGACGATCTTTGCAAGCAGCAAAGAGGAGGCAAGGTTTGTCCTTTCTGGTATCTACTTTGAACCCTTGAAAGAGGAGGGCAAGCTCCGTGCCGTAGCCTCGGATGGTCATAGGCTTGCCCTGTTTGAAACTGAGGTCATAGGTCTTGATAAAGCTGAACTCTCTCCTTTTATTCTTAGCCGCAAATCGGCAAGAGAAATAGCTGACTTAAGCGAAGATGAATTAACAGTGAAGCTTGCCTTTATCAACAACTATGCGGTCATTTGGACAAGCCTTGGTGTATTCTTTAGCAGGACTATTGAAGGAAGCTTCCCCGATTATCGAGCGGTAATTCCTCAAACCTTTGAAAGGGTAGCTAAGGTTGATAGAAGACTTTTCATGGATGCCCTACGTAGGGTTTCCCTCTTAGTTACTGAAAAGTTCAAACCTGTTACCCTTACCTTTAATAAAAATGAACTAATCCTTACCAGTCAGGAGACTGAGCTTGGGCGTTCCCAGATAAGGCTTGGCTGTAGCTATGAGGGGGAGCCTTTCTCCATCACTTTCAATTCGGAGTATTTACTTGACCCGCTTGAAGTTATGCACTCAGAAGAGGTTGACCTTAAGTTTAAGGATGAAAGAAGTCCAGCCGGGGTCTTTGGCTACCGGGATGAGGGCTTTCTTTACATTGTGATGCCCATGGTCATTTAAATCAAAAAATCTGTTAAACTGATGGTCTAACCACTATGAGCGAATATGTAGCTAAAGATATAAAGGTCTTGTCCGGACTTGAAGGGGTCCGGATGAGGCCAGCGATGTACATAGGGTCTACTGGTCTGGAAGGCTTCCATCACCTTCTTTGGGAGGTGCTTGACAACGCCGTTGATGAAGCCTTAGCAGGCTATGCAAACGAGATCCGAGTAACCATTCATAAGGATGGTTCAGCAAGCGTGGAAGATAACGGAAGGGGTATACCGGTTGACATCCATCCTGAAGAAAAGATCCCAGCTCTTGAGCTTGTGATGACAAGGCTTCATGCTGGAGCAAAGTTTGACCACGGGGTTTATAAGGTTTCGGGTGGTTTGCACGGAGTTGGAGTATCAGTGGTAAACGCCCTCTCAGAATGGCTTATCGTCAATGTCTATCGAGATGGAAAGATCTATCAGCAAAAATATTCTCGAGGTAATCCTCTTACCCCCATTGAGGTCATCGGAAAGACCAACAAAAGGGGCACCTTGGTCCGGTTTAAGCCTGACCCTGAGATCTTCGGCGACCTTGAGTTTGACCTTGAGACGGTTAAAAGAAGGCTAAGAGAGCTTGCCTTTCTAAACCCTGAAATAACCTTTTATCTTATTGACGAACGGGTTGGCTACAGCGAAAAGTTTCATCAAAAGGGAGGAATAGTAGAATATGTCAAGGTTTTAAACCAGAAGAAGGAACCCGTTCATTCTAAGGTAATTTACATTGCGGAAGAGAAGGACAAGGTCAAAGTTGAGGTTGCTCTTCAGTATAACAGCACTTCCACGGAGACCATTTTTAGTTATGTCAACAACATCCATACCAAGGAAGGCGGAACGCATGTCGTTGGTTTTAGGACAGCCCTAACAAGAGCCTTAAACCGTTATCTTTCTGAGGACAAGTCCTACAAAGGTCCAAAGCTTGAAGGAGAGGATGTCCGGGAAGGGCTATGTGCCGTCCTCTCCCTAAAAGTGCCTGACCCTCAGTTTGAGGGTCAAACCAAGATGAAGCTTGGAAATAGCGAGGTCAAATCCATCGTCGAGTCCATCGTCTACGAGGGTTTACTCAAGTTCTTTGAGAGCAACCCCCAAGAGGCAAAAAAGATCCTTCAGAGGGTTATTCAAACAGCCAAAGAAAGGGAAGCGGCAAGGAAGGCAAGGGAGCTTACCAAAAAGAAGAGCGAGCTTGAGGAGTTTATCACGGCTGGAAAGCTTGCAGATTGCACAGAAAAGAATCCAGAGAAACGAGAGCTCTTCATCGTTGAAGGTGATTCAGCTGGTGGCTCGGCAAAGCAAGCAAGAGACAGGAGATTTCAAGCCATCTATCCGCTAAGGGGAAAGATTTTGAATGTAGAGAAAGCAAGCCTTGACAAAATATTAAAATCTGAAGAGATAAAAGGGCTTATCGCCACCCTTGCTTGCGGAATCGGCGATTCCATCGACCCAGATAAATGCAATTTTAGGCGAATAATCATCATGACCGATGCAGACATTGACGGTGCCCACATAAGGACCCTTCTTCTTACCTTCTTTTATAGGCAAATGGCTCCTATAATCGAGAGGGGCTGGCTCTACATCGCTCAACCTCCTCTTTACCGGGTAGTTGAAGGCAAAAAGGAGTATTATCTCAAGGACGACGAAGAGCTTGACAAATTTCTCCTCAAACGAATTGCTAAAAACTTAAGCTTAAAGCCTGCCCTTTCTAATCCCGAGTCTTTCTTTGCTACCCTTTGCAAGATGGAAAAGCATCTCTTAGCCCTTGCCAAAAAAACCTATCCCCCTGAGGTTGTGCTCCTCCTTCTCACCCTTGGGTATGTTTCCCTTGTCAACTTAGAGAAAGAAGAAGATGTGGAGAAGCTTTCTCAGGAAGTGGTAAAACGGTCTTTTAAAATTTCCAAGGTAAAACCAAGTAGCTACAATCCAAAGTACTATGAGTTTCATCTCCTCTCGGAGAAGGAAGGGATAAGCTTTTGTAAGGTCGGTCCTGAGTTGATCTTAGAGAAGGATTATCGCGAGCTTGTCAAGCTCTTTGAGGGTCTCAAACCCTACCTTAACCAAGATTTAAGAGTAAAGTTCAAAGATGAAGAAAGGATTTTCCAAGGCTTCCCCTTCTGCCTCTTTGATATCCTTAACTTTCTAAGAGAGGAGGCAAGAAAGGGGCTTTACATTCAGCGTTATAAAGGCTTGGGTGAGATGAACCCCAAACAGCTCTGGGAAACAACTATGGACCCTGAGCGAAGGGTTTTGAAAAAGGTTTCCCTAAAAGATGCCGAGAAGGCAAGCGAGCTCTTTTCCATCCTTATGGGAGAAAATGTAGAGCCCCGAAGGGAATTCATCTATCAGCATGCCTTGGAATATCGTGAACTTGATATATAATTTTAACTCAAATGAACAAAGAAGCCTTAAAACTTCTTATCTCACCTTCTGACATCGCAAGCAAGGTTTCTGAGCTTGCAAAACAGATCCTTAAAGACCATGGTGAAGAAGAGCTCATTCTAATAGGCACGCTAAAGGGCTCCTTTATATTTCTTGCGGACTTGGTTCGGGCTCTTGACAAAAAAGATGTCTTCATAGACTTTGTCCGAGTAAAAAGCTACGGCTACTCTGATACTTCATCAGAAGAGATAGTAATCACCAAAGATGTAGAGCTACCCCTTGAGGGGAAGACGGTTATCCTCGTTGAGGATATTGTTGACACAGGTTTAACCGTTAAGTTTCTGCTTGAGCATATTAAGCTTCACAAACCTAAAATCGTCAAAGTTTGCGCCCTTATTGATAAAAGGGAGAGGCGAAAGGTTGATGTGCCCATAGATTATGTTGGTTTTGTGGTGGAACAGGGGTTTCTCGTTGGTTATGGTCTTGACTATGCGGAAAAATATAGGCATCTACCAGGTGTTTACGAGGTGATAAGACCTTGAGCAAGCCCTCCCTTTGGCAAAGGTATAAAAGCTTTATGATCACCTATCTTAAAGAAAGCCCTTGGTATCTCTGGGTCCTTCGCATATCGGCTGCCCTTTTGATAAGCTATGTTCTCATCAAAGCCTTAAAACTTTAGGAGGAGACCTATGATTCTGCGCGACCTCTCCCTTGTTATAATCGGGCTTACCATCCTCTCAGCCATAGTGCTTCATCAAAAGGGCTCTCAAGCTGAGACCTTTAAGTGTTTAAAATGTCATAAGGGTAAGGATAGCCTTGAAAACCTTGTCTCCTCCAAAGGCATTAAAACGGCTGATGACCTTAGGCGGTTAGTCAGAGATGGTCCAAAGGCTGGGCTTCATCAGACCTCAACGGACGAGGACCTTGAGCTTGCCATCAAGTATCTAAACCTTAAATAATGAAAAAAAAGAAGAAAAAGGCTAAGCCGTCATCTCTTGAAGAAGAAATCTTAAGCCTTTTTGAATCAAAGAAAAAACCTCTCCTTCTTCGGGAGCTTTATCATTTGCTCAACATCCCTAAGCCTGAAAGGCAGGCTTTTCGTGAACTTGTCCGAAAGCTCTGCGAAGAGGGGAAGCTTGTCCAGATAAGAAAGAGAAAATTCGGGCTACCTTCCCAGTTTTCAGCAAAGAAGGGAAAGATCCGTGTTCATCCCGATGGCTTTGCCTTCGTTGAGACTGAAGATGGGGAGACGGTGTTTATTCCCCCAAGGAAAGTAGGCAAAGCTCTCGACGGGGACCTTGTTCTCGTTCAGATTGAAAAGATTGCTAAAAAGGGTCCTGAAGGACGGGTCCTTTCGGTCTTAGAAAGGAAACGAAAATACATCGTCGGGTATCTAGTTAAGCGAAATAAATTTTTCTTCCTTGAGCCTGAAGACCCAAGGATCCCCTTTGAGCTTTACATTCCAAAAAAAAGAAGAGGGAAGGCTCTCCCAAACCATCTCGTTGTGGCAAAGATCATCCAAGGCTCCTCAGAGTTTGGCGTCCCAATGGGAGAGGTTTTAAAAGACCTTGGTGACCCGCAGGATATTAATACCCATGTCTGGGCAGTTATCTACAAGCAAGACCTTCCCTTTGAACTTCCTCACCAGGCAAAGAAGGAGCTTATGAAGCTTCCCGATGAGGTTCGGGAAGAGGATAAGGTTGGAAGGGTTGACCTAAGAGAGCTTCCTTTTGTTACCATAGACGGAGAAAACGCTCGAGATTTTGACGACGCAATCTGCGTCAGAGAAACCTCCAAGGGTTTTAAGCTCTATGTAGCCATAGCTGATGTGTCCCACTATGTGCCCATGAATTCTTTTCTTGACAAAGACGCTTATCTCCGCGGCACAAGCGTCTACTTTCCCACCATGGTCATACCCATGTTCCCTGAAAAGCTATCAAACCACCTTTGCAGTTTAAAGCCCTATGTTGACCGCTTAGTGATGGTTGTGGAGATAGACTACACAAAAGGTGGAATGATTAAAGGAAAAAAGTTCTATGAAGGAGTGATAAGGTCTAGGGCACGACTTACCTACACGGAAGTTAAAAGGATGCTCATTGACGGAGATAAAGAGGTTATAGAAAAATACAAAGAGCTTTATCCGATGCTTAACTCAGCCCTTGAGCTTTCTCAGCTAATTCGCGCTCAAAGGACGAAGAAGGGTAGCCTTGATTTTGACCTTCCTGAACCTGAGATTTTAATCAATCTTGAAGGAAGGATAGAAAACATCATCAAAAGGGAAAGGAACCCAGCCCACATGCTGATAGAGGATTTCATGATCGCCGCAAATGTTGCCGTCGCGGAATTTCTTACTGACCTTGACTATCCTTTTCTTTACCGGGTGCATGAAGAGCCAGACCCAAACAAGCTAAGAGAGCTGAGCGAAATTTTTCTTTCCCTTGGCTACTCAATCGACATACCAGAAAAGGTCACACCAAGCTTCATCCAGGAGCTACTTAAGCAGTTTGAGGGTAAACCAACCGAGCACCTTTTCAACCATCTTGTTCTTCGCTCCCTAAAGCAGGCTCGTTATTCTCCAGAAAATGTTGGACACTTTGGGTTAGCCGAAACGCATTACTGCCACTTTACCTCCCCCATTCGTAGATATCCTGACTTGGTGGTGCATCGGGTGTTAAAAAGGGCTTTAAAAAAAAGGAAACCTCCTTACACCCATGAGGAGCTTTTAGTGATGGGGAAGCATCTTTCTGAGAGAGAAAGAAATGCAGAGGAAGCGGAAAGAGATGTGGTAAAGAGGCTTCAAGCCTTCTTCATGCAGGATAAGGTTGGGCAAGAATTCTATGGCATCATAAGCGGTGTCTCAGCCTTTGGGTTCTTCGTTGACCTTGAGGACTACATGGTAAGCGGGGTGGTAAGGATCATAGACTTAGTGGATGATGTATACATTCTTGATGAAAAGGGAATTAGCCTTATTGGAAAGAATAGCGGTAAGGTTTATCAGATTGGACAAAGAATTAAGGTCAAACTTAAGAAGGTGGACTTACGCAGGTTCTACATAGACTTTGTGCCAGTAGAATAATAAAGCAAATGTCGCCCCAAGGCGTCAGCCGAAGGGTCCCCCGGCACTTACGTGCCTCGGAATGACATCCCGAAGCGCCGTCCCGAACGAAGTGAGGGATGCAACGGCTTGCGCTCGGCAGGACGAAGTAAAGGAACTTTTTTGAAACAGACACAGGAAAAAACAGGAATAACTTAGGAGCAAATACGATGAGCTGAAGACATCAAGCAGGAATACTTTTCCCAAGTGTTGTTAGCGTAAGGTTTAGATGCAAAACTCCCTTAAGAGCCTGGATCTTGTCAGCAAGCTCCTTTATTTCGTTTGCCTTGCCTTTAACTAAAACTACCTCCAAGCATCTATCATGGTCAACATGAATGTGCTGGGTGGTGATGATCCTATCAAAATAATCGTGCTGAATGTCCATGAGCTTATCGACGAGCTCCCGCTTATGATGGTCGTAAAGATAGGTGATAACGCCTGCAACATCCTCCTTTGACTCCCGCCACTCCTCCTCAACAAGCTTTTGCCGAATAAGGTCCCTTATGGCTTCGGAACGGTTCGCATAGTGCTTCCTTCTGATGTATTCGTCAAAGGCTGCTAACAGGTCCTTAGGGATGGATATACCAAACCTGGCAAGCTCCTCCATATTTTTAAATTTACCAAAAGTGTTATTAAATGTCAAGATTGCCAGAAGGCTGTTTCAATAAAACCTTACTGCTTCAAACCATGGAATAACGAGGCATCCCTCACTTCCTTCGGGACGACGTCCCCAGGCAGACCCCTCGCTAACGCTCGGGGTGACAAAAAAGAGAGGCTCGGGGTGACATCCTCCATCCTGTCATGCCGAGCAAAACAAATCCTTCCCGAGGTGGCTCTCCGGACAAAGCTCTCGGGAGCGTCAAGGAAAGGAGAGCACTTGCCATTCCCTTGACAACTAATAAAATCCGTTTACTTTAAAAGCATGGAACCACAGATTACTCCTGAATACATAAAACAGCTTGTCTATTCCATCCTACCTGAAGTCTTAGCTCAGTATCAACAGGAAAAGGGAAAAGACTTCTACCTTAATCCACTCCTTGAAAGATTAATCCGTTTAGAAGAAGAGTTAAAGGCCTTAAGAATAGAAATGAACCTAAGGTTTGAATCTCAAAAGAAAGAAAGCGATGTCAAGTTTGAAGCCATAAACGCAAGATTTGAAGCCTTAATCAAGGATATTAACACGAAGTTTGAAGCTCTCATCAAAGAGATTAACACAAGGTTTGAAGCCCAGAAAAAAGAAAGCGATGCCAAGTTTGAAGCCATGAACTCAAGGTTTGAAGCGCTGGATAAAAGGCTAAACTTTCTTCAGTGGTTGATCGGAATAGGGTTTGCCTTCCTTGGAGGACTTATTACCCTTCTGAATTTCTTTAAATAGTTGTTCATCAGGTCTCAACAGATGATTTAAGGGGAGACCCCTCGGCTCACGCTCGGGGTGACAGCAAGAATGCTTGCACAAAAAATTTTTAATACAGCCCCAGTAGTCAAAACAAAAAAAGGGACCGGGAATGCCGGTCCCTAAAAAATGGGAACCCCTGAGTGAAACCCAGAGGAGGGATGGTCTTCAGCTTAGCTTAGAACATGGACTGGAAGTAGAGATACCAGTCGGTGATGGAGTCTTCATACTTTGTTTTAGGATCACCATACTTCAGGTAGTATTTCAAAGCGTCCCTATACTTTGTATAGTCAAAGCCAACGGAGATCCTTGCTGCCTGACCCTTGATGTAGTAGTTGAAGGCAAGACTGATGTTGTCGGCAGTTAGGTCTTTCTTATAGAAGTTAGTTTTAGTATCATAATAATGTCCATCGCCATTGTACTTCTCATACCTGAAGGCAATAGCAGGTTTTCCAAGCCCTACACACTGGTCAAAGAGAAGCTGGCCGGCGACATACCAGATGTCAGTATCACCTTTTTTCACATTAGACATTTTCCAATTTTTTAGAGTATTATCCCACTGAGCTTTAATATAATAATGAGTATCCTGTAAGCTTATGTATCCAATCTGAAGGTTAGGGACAAGGTCTCCAAACTTCTTCTCAAACATGGCATCAACCGTCCAGCCCTTCCTTTTTAGGTCACCTAGATAATATTGATTTCCTATCGGGTCCACTACTGTAGCTTTTGGAGTGTGGGTCGCAGTGTGATAAGCAAGACCGATGGTGAAAACATCCTTAGAACCAAGATAGGTCTCGGGAAGAGTTGGGGATATCGTTGCTGCTGACTCTGGCTTAAACCCAAGCATGGTGGGAGTAAACTCAATCCTTGCGTTCCATTCAAAGTTCTTAAGATCATTAGCTTTAGTGCCAGGTGTTTGAGTATATGTATATCTCGTGGTGCCTATCATAAAATTTTTATCTTTCTCAACCCACCCATTTGCCCAAAGTTTTTTGTTGAGGTCTCTATTCTCATTAAAGATGCCGACCTTATACCTAAACATGCCATCAGCCAAGTCGCCACGCACCATCAGACCGCTATCCTTATTGTTTTTCTTAGGATCCCAAGGAGTTCTAATAGGACCCAATGCTTTCTGTGGATCAAACCAGAAGCCCTTGGGTATAAGATAAGCATAACTACTGGCAAGCAGAACCCTGCTAAAGGGCTTCCTGAGCTCTCCTGCCGTAACTTGAAATTCTTTGGCAAAGGCAAGATTGATTCCTGCGTCATCAATTGTAAGATAGTCATCAGCATTAGAGGCTTCAAGCTCACAATAGAATTGGAAAAGAGGAGTTACTTGTCCTTTAAAGTATAGCTGAACATTTGTTACATCAAATACATTCTGATTCCAGCCCCCCTTAGCAGTAGAATTACTCCT
>Ga0080004_1162035_pt1 | contig 56845 bp, 59 predicted proteins | sample WasSprMetagenome_FD_69207 | JGI IMG/M metagenome (GOLD analysis project Ga0080004, IMG submission 69207) | Sulfidic aquatic microbial communities from Washburn Spring, Yellowstone National Park, USA - WS (SPADES assembly) (version 2) | ecosystem: Environmental > Aquatic > Thermal springs > Hot...
CCAAGTCATGGAAGCGTTGCGCGACATCCAGCGGATAGAAGCGATGCCCACCCCGCCAGAAGTGGACTTCATGCCCATATGTCGCGTCTGTGCCTACTGCGAACTCTGTTGGGGGTGAAAGAAAATTGGCGCAAACTTACTACATCTTTCGGAGCGGGCGATTGAGGCGCAAGCAAAACACCCTTTACCTTGAACAGGAAAACGACGACGGGCAAGTGCAGCGCCAGCCCATCCCGATCGAAAATGTCCGTGACCTTTACCTTTTCGGTGAGATTGACCTGAACACGAAGTTGCTTTCCTTCCTTGCCCAAAATGAAATCGTCGTCCATTGCTTCAACTACTACGGCTTCTATGTCGGTAGTTTCTACCCGCGGGAAAGCAATGTAAGTGGTCATTTACTGGTAAAGCAGGTTGAGCATTACCTTGACCCGCAAAAGCGCTTGACACTGGCTAAAGGGTTCGTTTCGGGTGCGCTCTTTCACATCCGTCGTAACCTGAACTACTACCGCAACCGAGGCAAGCAAGTTGACGAAGCTCTTGAAGTTGTTGAAGCCTGCATGAAGCGGCTTGACGCTTGCCGAAGTATAGCTGAACTCATGAGCGAGGAGGGGCGAGCCCGTGATGCTTACTACGGTGCGTTCAACGAAATTTTGGATTTGGAGCAGCCCTTTGATAAACGGGTGCGCCGACCGCCTGACAACATGGTCAATGCCTTGCTTTCTTTCGGCAATAGTTTGCTTTACGCCGCTGCCCTATCGGAAATCTATGTGACGCAACTGAACCCCACCATCAGTTACCTTCACGAGCCGTCCCAGCGTCGCTTCTCGTTGGCGTTGGATTTGTCCGAAATTTTCAAGCCGTTGATTGTTGACCGAGTGATTTTTCGGTTGCTCAACCGGGGCGAAATAAGCGAAGACGATTTTGAAAGTGTCGGCGGCGCAAAGGGTGTTTACCTGAAGGAGGAAGCCCGCAAAAAGTTTGTGCGAGCCTTTGAGGAAACCTTGCAGGCGACCGTTGAGCATCGCCAACTTAAGCGAAGCGTCTCCTACCGCCAACTCATCCGCCTTGAAGCCTATAAACTCATCCGCCATCTCATCGGCATAGAGCAATACAAAGCCTTGCGGGCATGGTGGTGAGGGCAACAAATAAGGTGTGGCATGATGAAAGTGAGGGTGCATGACGAGGGCAACATAACTTGATAAGGTGATAATCAAGAAATGAGGGAAGAGAAGATGAGAGATTTCCAAGAAAATACATTTGACAAACTTACCAGTAAACAACCTGTGCTTGTTATTGCTCCAACGGGTTTGGGAAAGACTCGGGCGGCCTTAGCTCCCTTTGCACAATCTCTAAGTCAAAACAAGCTACTCGGCACAAGACTGATTTACACTTTGCCTCTTCGAGCCCTTGCTCGCGGTATCAAAGAAGAATGCGATTACCTTGGTATTCCGGCAGTAGTTCACCACGGAGACGAGCCAGAAAGTCAGTTTTTCTCTGAGCAAGCAGTAATCACAACAATTGATCAGTATCTGACTGCTTTTGCAGGTGCACCACTTTCGTGGGCGTCTCATTGGAGTCATGCGGCGACGGGTGCTGTGCTGACGAGTTATTCGGTTTTTGATGAGGTGCACCTTCTCTCGCCTCAAAAAGGACTTCAGCTTTTATTTGCCATACTTTATTTGCGAAAGCGGTGGGGACTGCTCTCGTGTGTTATGACGGCCACACTTCCTCAATCTGTTGTGAATTTCTTCGAAGAATACTGTGGGTTAAAGAAGATAAAAGCCTCTGATAAAGACATTGAGCAGCGAGATGGTTGGCGGAAGGTATATTTGCAACTGGAGGGCAAAAAAGAGAATAACTACTTTATGTGGAATGCAAAAGATGTGGAAGGTTTTGCGGAGTTTGTGAAAGAAAAATGGAATGCATGGGAAACATTAGGTATTCATGGACCTCAGAAAGTGATCATATTTGTTAACACTGTAGACCGTGCTATTCAGGTGTATGATGAGCTCAAAAATCGCTTCTTAGGTCCTGATGGACCAGAAATTATTTTAGCTCACTCTCGCTTTACAAGGGACGATCGAAAAGGTGTAGAAGATAAACTCTCCCAATTTTTCGGTAAAAATGCGAACACTAACCCGGCAATCCTTGTGACCACGCAGGTTGCCGAAGCGGGGTTAAACATATCGGCTCCTCTGGTCATCACAGAGCTGTGCCCTATGGACTCGCTCATACAGCGGGCAGGTAGGTGTCAGCGTTTCAAACCTGATGGAATTTCAGAACTTAGGGGGAAAGTGATTGTCGTAAAACCGGCTGGGGATAGGTGGTATATCCCTTACAGCGATAAAGTACGCCTAGTGGAAGTTAGTGTTGATAAGAAAGGCAAGGAGAAGCGCAATGCAAGCGAACCGTTGCTTGCAATGGAATTCACTCAGATAATCTTGGAAATGGAAGCCCGAGAGCCATTGCTTTTAAATTGGCACAAAGAAGAGGAGCTTATCAATAAAGCACTGGATCGGCTGTATACTGCTTATCTCTCGGGAGTGACCGACGTGAAATTTTCTAAAGGCGAAGAACCCTATAACTCGCTTTTTAGAAAGTACCAGCCTAAGAAACAAAGGGCGGAGGAAGAAGGGGAAGAACCCGAAAGCGAAAGGGAGGAATGAACATGAGGAAAGTCATTACACCGGCGGATGCATTTGCCGCGTATGAACGAGCATTTCGAGCCCACAGTCCTCGCGAAGTAGAAGAACTGCTTCGGGAGATGCTGAATGTGCAGGTAGCGGTGGTAAAGGAAAAATCCCAAGCAGAAAAAGAACTTAGGCAAGGAAAACAATTGAGGACAATTTCAGTTCCATACGGTGTGTTTCTGGATAAAGTCAAGCGCAAAACTGTCTATAGACTGGATTTATCTGCCCAGAGGGAAAATCGTGATTTTCTTGTTGAAGTTAAGAGCGATGAAGACATCCGTCCAAATTCTACTTACGTGTTACTGTCTAAAGATGCAGGGTACAGTCCAGAAAAAGGTTTGACTTTTGACGGAAGCGGAGATGAGACTGGTTTTGATTTCCAACCGAGTGCCGAAACGAGGGAGAAAACAACAACAGGGCGATTTCAAAAGTGGGAAGAGCACGCAAAGGGTGTATGGGATCGCTCTGGAAGGATTACTGAATTTTATCGACCATTCATTGAAAGATGGGTTAAGGAAGCCCTTGAACTAAAAGGCGCACAACTTGAATCCTTTGTTGATTCTCTGATATGGGCAGTGCGGATGGCCGTCTACCTCCACGATGTTGGAAAGCTCAACAAGCAATGGCAAGAAACAGCCTGGGAAAATGAGCGAAAGATTAGTGGGAAGTCCAAAGAAGGTTACATCGCCCGAACAAGTCCTCCAAGTAATGCTGAGCAGAAGAATGAGCTTGCAAGTCTGCCACCCCATGCTCCCTTTGCGTACACTTTCCTTCGGACTTTGTTGAGAAAAATTCTTGGAGACCACCGATTCTTGGACATCATTGCTCTGGCAGCCGCACGCCATCACAGCCTGGAGGTTACGGGAGCCATTGAAGGGGGCAAGTTTGAATGGGATGAGTGGAATGGTCAGAAGGCTGATGAGTGGCTGCAGGACCAAATTTGCCAATTACTGGACCTATCGGAAAATGAAGTTCGGAAGATTCAAGAAGCCATCAGCAAGGCTGCAGAAAGCATTACTAAAGCCTCCAAGGCCGATGAGCCGCCAGGACCGACCGATGATTTTTACTTTCTTTACTGTATTGCCAATCGTCTCGTCAAGGTGTGCGATTGGGAAGATGCCGGACACGCAGATCTTGAATTGAGGTGAGTCATTATGGGACTGCCAAGCCCGATAACACTTCAAAAGGATCGCTATTTGGTTTATAAAACGGGCTTGCCGTTTTACGATGCAGCCCGTCTTATCGGCGTTGCCCATCTTTTCTTCGGGACCGCTTCTGCTGAGGTTGAGGATAAAGGTGCTTACTGGGAGGTAAGCGGAGTATCCGTTGAGCGGGATAAAGACCAAATCCTCTGGGCAGTTGAGAGATTGCGACCTACCGACAAGGAGAGACGGCTCTTTGAAAAAGATGACGGCAGCTTTCTATGGGATGAATTACAAAGTTTCTTCTCCGCCCCACCAAACTCTCGTAGAGGAAGGCAGGAAGAACTAAAGGCAGAATATGATGTTGCGTTGCAGATTGGGACAAGGGGTGTAGATCCTCTGAGCAAATACGAAATCTTGGCTCCCCGGTCTACAGGAGAGACGAAGAAAAAGTTCAAGGATCATTTTCAAGAAGTGGCAGCAGCTACGCTTGGACGAGCCTTCGCCGCTTATGTGGTGAGCCGGTCTAAGCGTCAAACCGATGAAATCTATATTTTACCTATCTTCCGAGAGCGATTTGTGATCAGTGGATTTCTTACTTACGAACGCACCTTCCAGCATTCAGGCGGAGGATGGGTTGCTGCGATTATGGCGGCTCTTTCCATTCTATTGGACCTCGCTGCGAGGCGATTACCAGTTGAGGATTTCGCCTACACTCGCGAAGTAAAGGGTCCAACTCGTCAACCTATTTTCTCCTCCAGTGGATACTTAGGATTGGAACGGCTGTGCGCCTACTGGTGGAACGAAATTGTCGAGAAAGAAAGTCAACAAGCCCTGCAACTTCTCAGGAACTTTCGCCAGTTCCTCTACGAAACAAGGGGACAAAATGTTCACGAGCAGGTGCAGCATCTGGCACGGTGGGTGGCTGAGTTTGTGGCGAATCCATCGGTGGATGCTCTTGTAAAGATGGAGCAGTTAAAGGCACGCATCTTGGGGGCGTCGCAGAGCCAGAACTTGCGAGGGGCTTTTGAAGCCCGTCGACTTTTAGGTTATTCGCAACTTTTACAGGAGGTGAAAAATATGATGTCCATGCAGTTACCCGACATACCCTGGCAGGTAGCAGAAGCCCTTGCCCGAGCGCTCAGTTTTGATGAAAAAGGCTGGATGAACCAGTTCACACGGCTGGAGAATGCGGGAAACTTCTCCCAGTTCATCCAGCAGGTAGAACACATTGTCTCTCGTGGGTATTACCGAGAACAGCAGGAACAGGGACAAACTCCAAATATTCGGGAAGCGCTGACGCGAGCAAGAGAACTCGCTAAGACGCTTCGGGAAATTGAGGCACAATTGCGTGATGAAAAGACCTTCCGAGCCTGGAAAGCAATCTTCCTTCTGGATGTGCTCAGCCGAGCGCGAATCCAGAGAGAAGCCTCTACTGAGGCAAGCACTTCGGCTGAGGCCGCCGAAACTTCAGAGCCAATAAGTGAGAACCAATAAAAGGAGGGATCGCCATGACTTACAAAAGCCTTGCCATGTCGTTCCGAATTCAACTGGGCTTTCACGCCGCCAACAATGAAGGGGCGGGCGGAACCAATGTGATGGAGCCCCGTCGCATCACCGTGGGCGACAAGGAGTATGATGGCATCAGCGGGGAGATCATCCGGCACCACATCTTGGAGAATTTTGTGAGACTCTGCCAGCAATATGGGCTGCCACTTCATCAGCGGTGTCGGGGTCTTGTGCCGGATCGCTGTAAAAGTGAAGTCAAAAACTGGATGAGCACTCAGAACCCACCAGTCCCTAAGCTCAATCCTGAGCAGCACTATGCAAAACTTACGGAGCAGATTCTCAAGGAGTGTGCACTTTGCGATGTCGGGGGATACCTCGTGGCTTTGCAGAAGAATCAAGACGAAGTGGAAGGAACGCTCAAGCGGGATTCGTGCTTTGAAGTGGGCTGGCTCATCACGGAGCATTCGGCAGTGGTGAACTATACACAACATAGTGCCTACGACCCGGACCCAGAAAAGCACAACCTCTTTGTCCAGAACATGCGGATTGGAATCTATGGTGGAGTTCTCCGGATTGACCTGGATCGCATAGGTTTCAACGACTGGTGGTGGTTGAGCAAGGATCAGAAAAACAATAAATACGCAATTTCCGATTCCGAGCGGTATAACCGAATGTGGGTGCTTCTGGAAGCCATCAAGCAGTGGATGCTCTCCCCATCCTTCGCAAAGCAAGCCGGATGGCTCCATCACCCTGACGGCACTTTTGAAGGCGTAATCGTGCTTTCAACCGATGGTCCTGCACCATTCTACTCGCCCATCAAGTTTGAACTGGAAGGCGGAGACCCCAATCGCCCCATCATTAAACCTAATCCCCAATATCGGGACATCATCGCTCAACTGAAGGAGAAATGTGGGAAGACACTAAAAGTTGAGGAATTTAATCAGCCCAGCGAGTTTAAGGAGAAAATCGGGCAAGTTATAGCAGACCTGAAAAAACTACAGGAAGAAGCGGAGAAGCAATCGGGTTCTGCAAGCAAATAAGCCTTAAGTTAGGAGGATATGCCAGATGCCAAGGAAAGCTAAAAAGAAAAGTGAGCAGGTGGAAAGTACTGCTCCTGCTCCTGCACCGATGCAATGGCTCAGGGCAGAATACCATTTTCATGTCTTCCACTACCGGATGCCTGAGACAGTGGCCATTGCAGCAATTACGCCCTTTGTCCCTTCGCCGCTAACCGTGAAGATGGCGCTCGTGGCCGCTCTCTTGCAAAGTGGCGACGATCACTTGGCACAAGCATTAGCTCCTTATCTTCCGAAGATAGAGGTTCGTATCGTCCCGCCTTCGTCTGCCTTTTCTTTCAAAGCCTTTTTGCGCTATCGGAGCGTGCCAGCTGTTGAATCTGCTGGGGGTCTGGATGAAAGCGGTAGTTACTACCCATCTCGTCCCCACACGCGTGAGTATGCCATTTTCAGCGATTCACTCACCATATTGTTGGGTTTACCAGATAAGGCGATTTTGGACACCGTGAAGAACGCACTCTGGCGCATTCGTTATTTAGGGTGCAAGGACTCCCTCGTGACCTGCTTATCAGTCCAGGAAATTTCCCAAGAGGATGCCAATGCTGTCATGGCTTCAGCGGTTCAGCTCTTGAAAGAGAATGTCTCCGGTGCTGTGATTCTCGGCGCGGATTTTAAGCGTTCTGCTAGTGTGGGTTTGAAAGACCTGTTCCCAGGGGTCAGAAGGGAGGAGCATTATCTCCATCCGCCACCTGTGTTCGTTTTACCAGGTAAAATATTCACGGTGGGGCGAAGCCGTATTTTTAAGAGAAGTGCGTGACTTATCTGATCTGAGGCGATCAAAAATATGTATGTCGTCATCGTTTACGATGTGGAGCAAACTCGGGTGGCAAAAGTTTGCCAGTATCTGAGGCGATGGCTTCATTGGGTTCAGAATAGCGCCTTTGAAGGGGAATTGACAGAAAGTCAACTTGAACGTATAAAAACGGACCTTTTGGATATTATAGACCCTGAATACGATAGTATTTACATTTATAAGTTTCCTAACAAAAAATTTGTCCGAAAAGAAGTGTTAGGAATAGAAAGGGCCATAACCGAAACAATTTTAATATGAGAAGCCCAACCCTATGCGTTTGCATATTGTTTTAACCTCTCAAAAGCGTGTGGTTCTTCCTTGGGATTATTTGAATATGCTTCGGGGACTTCTTTATAGCGCTATAAGGAGGTCAAAACCGGAATTAGGAGAATTTTTACATGAACAGGGGTTTGTTGTGGAAGGGCATCGATATAAACTCCTCAATTTTTCACTTCTTTTTCCAAAATCGGCAAAAGCGATAAAAACGGCGATCGAGATGATCCCTCCTATTCATTGGTGGGTCTCTTCGCCCTTTGTCTCTACCTTAGAGGCTTTAGTTCTCACTTTGTTATCGGAAGGGAAGGTCAGATTGGGTAAAATAGATTTAGAGGTTGAGAAAGTTGAGGTGGAGAGATCCCCAGAGTTGGGGAATCAAGGGATATTCAAAACCCTTTCGCCCATTGTGGTCTCCAGTGGCATTTATAAAAATGGCAAATTGGAACACCTTTTTCTCTCGCCTGAAGATGAGAAATTTTGGAAGGTTTTGGAACAAAACCTCCGCCGTAAGGCAAAGGTTTTGGGCATCAACGCTTCTACGGAACCTCTTAAATTTGAGAAAATCGGCAAATGGCGTTCGAGGCTTTTCGAAATCGAGACCACAAAGGTCAAAGGATGGGAAGGAAGCTTTTTCGTTCAAGGGCCTTCAGAACTCATAAAAATCGGCTATGAAGCGGGTTTTGGTGAAAGAAACGCCCAGGGATTTGGTATGGTGAGATTAAAGGCTCATCTGCCGTAAAGGTCTTCGAACCTCACTATATCGTCCTCTTCCACATATTCACCTACTTGGATCTCTATTATCTCCAAGGGGATTTTGCCGGGGTTCATTAACCTGTGCTTGGTGGTTTTGGGGACGAAGATGCTTTCGTTTTCGTGTAAGAAATACTCCTTTAGGAGCCCATCCTCCTCCAATATGACCTTCGCCGTACCTCTCACCACAACCCAATGTTCGCTTCGATGATAATGCATCTGAAAACTTAACGATTCACCGGGATAAACGGTCACCCTTTTTATCCGGTACCTTTCGCCTCTTTCCAGTTCGGTGTAGCTTCCCCAAGGGCGAAAAACAGTCGTATGGAGCCGAGTAATTTCCGTTAAGTCCTTTCTTCCTTGTAACTTCTCAACAAGCTCCTTTACCCTTTGGCCCTCCCCACGTTTGGCCAAAAGAATCACATCATCGGTTTCGATCGCCATTAAATCCTTAAGGCCGATGGCACTTATAAGCCTTTTGTTCCCAATGAAGAGGCAATTTTCGGTATCGATGTCCAAAACCTTTCCAACCTTTGCGTTGTTCCTTTCGTCTTTAGGAAGGATTTCGTATAAGCTGTCCCAAGAACCTATATCTGACCAAGTTACATCAAGAGGAATTACAACCGCCCTTTTGGTCTTTTCCATTATTGCATAATCTATAGAAATGTTTGGCATTTTCTCAAAGTTTTTAAGTAAACTTTCAAAATCATTTCCTTCAAAAAGCTCAAAAATTTCCGCACAATGTTCTTTAAACTCTTCCAAAATGGTCTCAATACTAAAAAGAAACATCCCACTGTTCCAGAAAAAATTCCCTTTTGCGAGATACTCCTTTGCCTTTTCCAAGGAGGGTTTTTCGTGAAAGGCATTTACCTTGTACCCTCCATCGAAAGCTTCCCCAGCCTCAATATACCCATAACCGGTTTCTGGCTTGGTGGGCCTTATGCCGAAGGTGACAATAAAGCCTTCCTTGGCCACTTTTTCGGCTTCCATAACCTTTTCCACCAACTTGTCAACGGGTGAGATGAGGTGATCCGAAGGACTTACAAAAAGCCTCTCCTCCAAAGATACCCCGGCTACTTCCAGTAGATACTTAACGGTTAAAGCGATAGCCGAAGCGGTGTTTCTACTAAGGGGCTCTTTTACGAAATGAAAATCCTCAGGAGAAAGCCCCAATTCCTTTAATTGATATTTAAGATGAAAATAATGCTCCTCGTTGGAAGTGATAACCACATCCCGGGCCTCTTTCACAAGCTTTAAGACCCTCTCCACTGTCCCTTGAAAAAACGACCTATCACTTCCGATCTTGAGAAATTGCTTAGGCAAGTTCTTCCTGGATAAGGGAAAAAGCCTAACCCCACTCCCCCCCGCAAGTATAAGACCCTTCAACCTCCCCTCCTAAATCTCCAAATTACCCCAAATATTTAACCACAAACCCACCCCTCCAATCAAAAACAGAGGGGATTGACTTAAGAAAAAATTGAATATATATTCATTATGTGCCGAGGAGACGCTGTCGGAGGAGGATTGGGTTTTTTCCGGAGGGTAGGTATGTGTGGTTTGGTGGAGGGGGGGGTAGGGAGGAGGTGGTTTTGGGGTTTGATGAGGTGGAGGCGATGAGGCTTAAGGATTTACTTGGTTTTCCTCAGGAGGAAGCGGCCAAATTAATGGGGGTTTCTCAGCCCACTTTTCATAGGATTTTGAAGGAGGCCCGGAGGAAGGTGGCCGATGCGCTGGTTAATCAGAAGGTGTTGAGGATTGAGGGTGGGTCTTATGTTTATGATCCCTATCTTTTTAGACCCTGTAGGTGGATGAAAGGGTGGGGAGGGTTTTGTGAGGATTTGATTTTAAGGGCTGAGGAGGAGTTTCGCTTAAGAAAGGCGGAAGGAGGTGGGAAGATGAAAATAGCCTTAACCAGTACTGGGGATACGCTTGACAGTTTAATGGACGAGAGGTTTGGGAGGTCAAGGAAGATCATCGTTTATGACCTGGATACGGATTCCTTTGAGGTCATCGATAACAGTTCGAACGTTTCGGCCTTTCAGGGAGCGGGGATTGAGACCGCCAGGAAGGTGGTGGAGTGTGGGGCCAAGGTGGTTATCAGTGGTCATTTGGGTCCCAATGCCGCAAGGGCACTTCAAGCAGCGGGGGTTGAGATTTATCAGGCTTTGGGCATGTCGGTGCGGGAGGCAATCGAAAAGTTCAAGGAGGGAAAATTACCGAGGCTTTATGGCCCGGATAGAGGGCCGCATTGGTAAAAAAATTAAAGAAAGGAGGTGGTCAGGATGCCATTTGGTGACAGGACAGGTCCAATGGGATTAGGCCCGATGACGGGAAGAGGGATGGGATACTGCGCAGGATTCCCCACCCCGGGTTATATGAACCCAGGTCCGGGAAGAGGATGGGGATGGCGATGGTGGTGGTGCGGACCCGGATGGTGGGGTAGAGGAAGAGGGTGGAGATGGTGGTTCAGATTTACGGGGCTTCCGTTTTGGGCGAGGTGGTTGGCTTGGTTTTCCCCGTTTTGGGGGACGCCACCGGAGAAGGCAAAGGAAGCGGAACTGGAATTTTTAAGGGAAGAGGTGAAGAATCTGGAAGAGGCCCTTAAGGAGGCTCGAAGGAGGATGGAGGAGATAGAGAAAGAGGTTTCTCAAGGGAAAGCTCAATGAGGATAGCCTTTGCGAGCGGAAAGGGGGGTACAGGTAAGACCACTTTAGCGGTGAATATGGCTTACCTGTTCTCCCTTTCCGGCTTCAAAGTGGAGTTTTTGGATTTGGACGTGGAGGAACCTGATGGACACATTTTTCTTAAGCCGCAGATAGAATCCATAGTTTCAGTAAAGGTCTTCATTCCCCTTTTTGATAAGGAAAGATGCACTTTTTGCCAAAAATGCGTTCAAGCCTGTAGTTTTCATGCTATTTTCATGCTCGGAAAAGATATTCTCCTTTTCCAAGAACTTTGTCACAGCTGTAAGTTATGCCTTAGAATTTGCGAGGAAAAAGCGATAAAGGAGGGAGAGAGGGAGGTAGGGGTAGTGAGGATTGGGAAAGTGGATTCCTCCCTATCTTTTATTGAAGGGAGGTTAAACGTGAGGGAACCAAGGCCCATGCCCGTTATTGAGGCGGTAAAATCCCATTGTAAAGGTGGAGATGTGCAAATTATAGATGCGCCTCCTGGTACCGCCTGTCCCTTTGTGAGAAGCGTTTATGATAGCGATTTTGTGGTTCTTGTCACCGAACCCACGCCTTTTGGCCTTCATGATCTTGAAAAATGCGTAAGCTTCTTAAAATCGATAAAGAGGCCCTTTGGCCTCGTTATAAACAAAGAAAGGGGGAAATTTCCCCCGTTGGAAGAATACATTTCTCAAAACCAAATACTTGTGCTGGGTAGGATCCAAGAGGACCTGAGGATTGCAAAAGCCTTATCGGAAGGGAAGATCCTCTTGAACGAGTTTCCCGAGTACAGGGCTCATCTTGAGGAGATTTTTTCAAACTTAAAAAGGGCTATCCATGGAAGGAATTAAAGAAGTGGTTTTTCTGAGCGGAAAAGGAGGGGCGGGGAAGACCTCGATTCTCGGGGGGATTTATTCCCTTATGAACGGAAAAAAGGCGGTTGTCGATTGCGATGTGGATGCGGCAAACCTTTTTCTCATTTTGGGAGGCCAAGTGAAGGAGGAGAAGCCCTTTTACGGTTCCAAGAAGGCCGAGATAAGAAGGGACAAATGTAAGGAATGCGGATTGTGTAAGGACATATGTAGTTTTGGAGCCATAAATGAGTTTTTGATGGTTGATCCCATTTTGTGTGAAGGGTGCGGCGGTTGTTTCGTATTTTGTCCCCATTCGGCCGTTTCCTTAGAGGAGAAAAGAGCAGGGACCATATATATCGGGGAGACGAAGAGGGGGGACCTCTTTCTTTATGCGGAACTTTTTCCCGGTGAGGAAAACTCGGGGAAACTCGTACAGGCCTTAAGGGAGGAGGCGAGAAAAAGGGCTAAGGAGATGGGGTTTTCGCTCATCTTAATGGATGGTTCCCCGGGGATCGGTTGTCCGGTGATCTCAAGTGTGGCCGGGGTCGATCTTATGGTTGCCCTTTGTGAACCCCAAAGTTCCTCGATTCATGACCTTTTAAGGCTTTTGGAGCTCAGCGAGCATTTCCGAATAAAAACCGCCTTAGTGATAAACAAGTCGGATGTGAACCCATGGCTTTCGGAGAAATTGAAGAGGATCGCCGAGGAAAAGGGCCTTCCTTTATTGGGTGAGATCCCTTATGATCCTTTGATCACCGAAGCCCAGAGGGAAGGAAAGACCATTGTGGAATATTCGAGGGATTCAAAATCCTCCAAGGCGTTACAGAGGGTATATGAGAGATTCTCAAAGATTTTGGAGGAGCTGAGATGAGGGATGAGGGCATAAAAAAGAGGTTCGAGGAAATAGGCCACGCTTTTATAGTGCTTTCAGGCAAAGGGGGCGTCGGTAAAAGTACCATTTCGGCCAATTTGGCCTTTGGCTTAGCCCTAAGGGGTTTTAAGGTGGGGGTATTGGACATAGATATTCACGGGCCTTCCATACCGAAGCTTTTCGGCATTTCCGACGGGAACCCGCTGATCGAGGATGAGGAGATCATTCCCCTTGAGGCCTATGGGATGAAGGTCATGTCGGTGGCTTTTTTGCTTAAAGATCGGGGGGCACCCGTCATATGGAGGGGTCCGCTCAAGGCCAACTTGATAAAGGAATTCTTGAAGAACGTGAGATGGGGTAAGCTCGATTTCCTGGTCATTGACTCCCCTCCCGGGACCGGAGACGAACCCCTTACGGTGGCCCAACACATAGGGGAGAAGGCGAGTGCCGTAATCGTCACTACCCCTCAAGAGGTAGCCATAATAGATGTGGAAAAGTGTGTGGTCTTCTGCCAGAAGGTGAACCTTTCTATCGAAGGGATAATAGAGAACATGAGCGGTTTTGTTTGTCCAAAATGTGGGGAAGTCACCTATATATTCTCCAAGGACGGGGGCCGAAGATTGGCCGAACGTTTTTCGGTGCCATTTCTGGGGTCTATTCCATTGGATCCTCTGCTGGTAAAAAGCGGAGAAGAAGAGACGCCTTTTCTTTCCCATTGGAAGGATACGGAAACGGGAAAGAGGATGGAGGAGATAATAGACCAACTATTAAGGAGGAGGTCCGCATGAGGTTCGCAATTCCCACTTACCAAGGTAAACTTTGCTCCCATTTTGGGCACTGTGAGGCTTTCGCAATCATCGAAGTGGACGAAGAAGGGAGGATACTCTCGGAGACCTATATACAACCACCTCCTCATGCCCCAGGGGTTATCCCCAGATGGCTTAAAGAAAAAGGGGTCGATAAGGTCATCGCCAGTGGAATGGGGCCGAGAGCGCAGATGTTCTTTTCGGAGATGGGGATAGAGGTAATCATCGGGGCTGTAGGGGAAGATCCCAAGGAATTGGTGAAGGCCTATTTAAACGGAACCCTTGTCACTGGGCCTAACGTTTGTGAGCATTGAAGGATGGTGAAAGAAATAGAGAGCCTTTCCATAACTTGTGTGGTGGATAATTATTATGACGCCTTAATGGAGGACCCGCCCTGTGGGAGGAGGTTTAGGACCAAGCCTTATTTGTCAATCTACGCGGAGCATGGTCTTTCCTTTTATGTGGTCGCAAAAAGTGAAGATCGGTCTTATTCGCTCTTTTTCGATTTCGGAGTTGACGGGGACCTTTTTCTCCATAACCTCAAAGTCCTCGGGATCGATCCTCAAAAATTAGACGCCCTTGTCCTAAGCCATGGCCACTTCGACCATTATGGAGGGCTTAAGGCCCTTTTAAAAAGAATATATCCTCGCTCCATTCCCCTTTACCTCGGAAAAGGCGCTTTTACAAGGAGGTTCAGTGAGAGAAAAGGGGAAGGATTAACCGACCTTGGAAAACTGGAAAAAGAAGAGCTCGAAAAAATGGGCGCAAAAATACGAGAAAGCGATTCCGCCGAAGAGATCCTCCCGGGCGTTTACCTCACTGGCTTAATCGAGATGAAAACCCCTTACGAGAAGATCCCCGAAACCCTCCTTTTGGAAAGGGAGGGGAAGATCGAAAGGGACCTATTCGAGGAAGAAAGGGCCCTCTTTTTCTCACTTAAAGACAAAGGGCTGGTGATCCTCTCGGGCTGTGCCCACCGAGGAATCGTGAATACCATAAGAGAAGTCATAAAACTTACGGGCACAAAAAAGATCCACGCCATAATAGGCGGGTTCCACTTGATGGGCGCTTCCTCTGAGAGGATTTTAAACACCATCCAGGACCTCAAGGCCCTCTCCCCCTCCTACCTCATCCCCATGCATTGTACAGGCCTTGAGGCCTCCCTCCTTTTCTCCCGAATGATGGGAAAAAGCTTCATATTAAACACCGTCGGAACCATTTATGAGTTCTAACCTGCTTTTGAAGACTTGACATTTGGATTATATGACTATATATTCATATTACCATGTATTTTGAACTTTTGGCGGATTTTTTGAAGGTTATTGCTCAGCCCACAAGGCTTAAGATTCTGGAAGTCTTGAGGGGTAGAGAGCTCTGTGTATGTGAGATTGTGCCTTTGGTGGATGGGGAGCAGTCCAATATTTCCAAGCATATTTCCCTGCTTGAGAAGTATGGGCTTGTTTCAACTAGGAGAGAAGGGGTTAGGGTCTTAGTTAAGGCCAATCCTCTTGTTTATGAGGTTTTGGAAAAAGCCTCCCAGGTCTTGAGGAATCTTCTGCAAGAGCAGAAGAAGAGGCTTGATGAGGCGGAAAGGAGGCTGTGATGGCTTTTGTGTATGAATTATGGCGGGGCTTATTGCGCTTAAGGAGTATATTGCCCTTCATGTTCTTACCTGTCTGATACCGGCTTTTTTGCTTGCTGGTGCCATGGTCACCTTTATTTCCCGGGAGGCCATCATTTACTATCTCGGGGCGGCGGCGAATAAGGTCAGGTCTTTTGCCCTTGCCTCAGGGGGGAGTTTCTTTGTGGCAGCTTGTTCCTGTACGGTTATACCTGTCTCTTCGGGTCTTTACTATGCAGGAGCGGGGGTTGGGGCAGCGTTTATTGTGCTTTGGGTGGCTCCGGCTTCTAATATTTTGGCGATTGTTTATACGGGGGCGTTACTTGGTTCCAAGATGGTCATTGTGAGGATTATAACTGCCCTTTCTATGGCTTTTGTGGTGGGGTTTGTGATGAGCTATGTATTTCGAAAGGAGGAAGCTGGGAGGATTTCCCTTTCCGGTCTTAAAAAAGAAGGAGGTGGCCTCATAGGGAAGAGAGAAGTGATTCTTCTGCTTCTTCTGGTTCTCACGCTCCTTTTGCCCAATTACCTTGTGGCAAAAGGCCCTTATTCGCGGAAGGTATTGGTTTGGGCTATAGGGATGGCGGTTACCTTCCTTTATGCCTTTAAGGCTATAGAAAGGGAAAGGATGAGGAGATGGTTTGAGGAGACGTGGTGGTTTGTCAGGATGATATTCCCTTTGCTTCTTTTGGGCGTTTTCATAGTGGGGATAGTGGGGCAAGATGCTCCAACTCGGAATGGGCAAGGGTCCGGCCCTTTCTCTTCTTTTAACTGGTCCGGGAATGAGTCTGCCCAATATTCTCGCCATAATTAAGGTTTTCGGGCTCAAAAAGGGCCTTGTTTATGTCTTTCTTATAATGGGTCTTGGAACCTTTGCCGGATGGTTTACGGGCAATTATATCTTTTAGGAGGTGAGCCATGAGGAAAATAGAGATTATGGGGAAAGGTTGACCCAAGTGTAAGGAGCTCGAGGCTCGAGCAAAAAAGGTGGTGGAGGAGTTGGGGATTGAGGCCGAAGTAAAGCATGTAACTGATGTTAAGGTTATTTCGAGTTATGGCGTTTTTATGACTCCTGGTCTGGTGATCGATGGGGAGGTGAAGGTCTCAGGGAGGGTTCCTTCGGTTGAGGAGATAAAGGAATGGCTCAAATGAAATTGGAAGAGTATAAACTCCGGCTCGTTTCTCCTGAGTGTAATCCTTCTACCGAGAAGGTAAATGCCATTTTTGAGCTTAACGAGGATCTGAGCGAGCTTCTTCCTTATTTAAACACGAGCCTTAAAGGCTTCGAGTACAATCATCAGGCTAAGGTACTGGTGTTAAAAAGGGGCGGAAGGGTCATAACCATAAGGCCAAAGGAGATCTCGATTACCAAGCTCAATGACGAGAGAGAGGCTAAAGAGGTTTTTGAGAGCCTCAAAGAGGAGATCCTCCAGACGGAGAGGAACAAGGCAAACATAAGACCTTCTTATGAGTCACGACCTATTCCTTCACCCAGTGAGATCTTGAAGTTACTCCCGGGGAAAAACTGCAAAGAATGCGGTAAACCCACCTGTAAAGCCTTTGCTTGGGATATTTATCGGAAGCTTATCAACGTAGGCGATGAAAAGCTTGAGCTTGAAAGGTGTAAGCCTTTGTTTTCGGATGAATATAAGGAGATGTTAGGAAAGCTTAAAGAACTTTTGGGTCTTTAAGGGGGTAAAAATGGGCGAAGAAAAAAGCCAAATGAGGACACACGAAAACGTCATCTTTTCCTGTTATGGGGGATTTTCTAATACGGGCATCACCAGTGCTCTGGCTTGTCTTGAGGTTGTGAAGGAATTGGGGCTGGAAAAGGTGTGTGTGGGATGCCTTTCGGCTTTACCTCTGGGCATCGAAGGGGTGATAAAGAAGACCAAGGCGGCCAAGAAGGTGATCACTGTAGATGGGTGTGGGGCTCAATGTGCCAGAAAAATCCTGGAGAATGCTGGTTTTAAAGTCACCAAAAGCATTGTTCTTGAGAGGGACATAGGGATGAAGAAAAAAGCCCTGAATGAGGACATAGGGGGTGAGCTGAAGGGAGTTATGGAATATATTTCCGAGCAGGACATAAAGCGCGCCAAAGAGCTTATAATGAAGACTTTACTCGAGTAATGGCCTACCTTTCTCCCTGTTAAGTATGGCGTTAGCGATTTGAAGGGAAATTTCGTTGACGTCCTCTCTTCTAAATGATATTTAAAAGGTTTAAATCAGAGGGAGGAGGAAGGATAAGATGCCCATGAAGAGATACCTTTTCACTTCGGAGTCCGTTACCGAAGGTCATCCCGACAAGATCGCCGATCAAATAGCCGATGCCATCTTGGATGCCATCCTGGAGAAAGATCCCTACGCAAGGGTTGCCTGTGAATGCCTGGTCACAACGGGCCTCGTCTTTATAGCGGGAGAGATCACCACCGAATGCTACGTGGAGATGCCCGAAATAGCTCGTCAGACCATAAAGGAGATCGGTTATACCGACGCCAGTTACGGTTTCGATTGGCAGACCTGTGGGGTGATAACCTCTATCGACCAGCAATCACCCGATATCGCTCAAGGGGTAATCGGAAGGGAGAACCACGAAATAGGCGCCGGGGATCAGGGGATCATGTTCGGCTACGCCTGTGACGAAACCCCTGAACTTATGCCAATGCCCATAATGCTCGCCCATAAATTGGCGATGCGCCTTGCTGAAGTGAGGAAAAAGGGCATTCTGGATTTCCTCCGGCCCGATGGGAAAACCCAGGTTACCTTGGAATACGTGGATGGAAGGCCGGTGAGAGTGGACGCGGTTGTGATAGCAGCTCAACATCATCCCCACGTGAGCCAAACCACCCTCCGAGAGGGGATCATCCATGAGGTCATAAAAAAGGTGATCCCCCCGCATATGCTCGATCATAAAACTCGGTTTTATATAAACACCACTGGTCGTTTTGTGATAGGTGGGCCCATGGCCGATTGTGGGATGACAGGACGCAAAAACATAGTGGATACCTATGGAGGTATGGGGCATCATGGGGGTGGTTCCTATTCGGGTAAGGATCCGACGAAGGTGGATCGTTCTGCCTCTTACATGGCCCGTTATGTGGCCAAGAACATTGTGGCTGCGGGATTGGCTAAGAAATGTGAGGTGCAAGTAGCTTATACCATAGGTGAACCGGAACCCATTTCCTTCATGATTGATACCTTTGGTACTGGGATTGTGCCCACCGAGGAGATAGTCAAGGTGGTGAGGGAAATCTTTGACTTTAGGCCGGGGTGTATCATAGAGCACTTGAAGCTTCGTCGGCCCATTTACAGGAAAACCGCTTGTTACGGTCATTTTGGGCGAGAAGAGCCCGAATTTACTTGGGAAAAAACCGATAAGGTCGAGGAGTTAAGAGAGGCCTTTGGGATATGAGAGAGTTTCACATAAAGGATATTTCCTTAAGGGAAAAGGGAAGGGATCGTATCCGATGGGCCGGGGAGGCGATGCCTGTTTTAGCGCTTCTCCGTGAGAGGTTTTTCCGTGAAAGACCCCTTGAAGGGGTGAGGATTTCAGCTTGTTTGCACGTCACCACTGAGAGCGCTCAGCTCATGATAACCCTTAAGGCGGGGGGAGCGGATTTGGTTTTATGTGCTTCCAATCCGCTTTCTACCCAAGACGATGTAGCTGCCTGCCTGGTTGGGGATTATGGGGTAAGGGTTTTTGCCATAAGGGGTGAGGATGAGAGGACCTATTATGAACACATTAAAGAGGCTATAGCTCATCGGCCTCATTTGATAATGGATGATGGAGGGGATCTTACCTCTCAGATTCACCTGCTCGGTCTGGGAAGGATTGAAGAATTGAAAGAGCCGGTTAAAGAGTGGGCTCGAAAGCTCAGTGAGGAGGAAAGGAAAGGACTTATCGAGGATATAAAAGGAGGTACCGAGGAGACGACCACCGGGGTTCTAAGGCTTAAGGAGATGGAAAGGGAGGGGCTTTTGTTATTCCCCGTGATTGCGGTTAATGACGCCGAGACCAAGTACCTTTTCGATAACCGTTATGGGACCGGTCAGAGCACCATCGATGGCATATTAAGGGCTACCAATAGGCTCATTGCGGGTTCTAAATTCGTGGTGTGTGGCTATGGATGGTGTGGTCGCGGAGTAGCCATGCGAGCCAGGGGAATGGGGGCCAGGGTGATAGTGGTGGAGGTGGATCCCATCAAGGCCTTGGAAGCCCTAATGGATGGCTTTGAGGTCATGCCACTCGAGGAGGCGTCTTCGATCGGTGATTTTTTTGTGACGGTTACTGGCAATTATCATGTGATAAGAAGAGAGCATTTTGAGAAGATGAAAGACGGGGCCATCTTGGCCAATGCGGGTCATTTTAACGTGGAGATCGACGTAGAGGCCTTGGAAGAGATGGCCAAAGAAAGGAAAGAACTGCGACAAGGTTTGACGCAATACCTTTTAAAGGATGGACGCAGGTTAAACCTCTTAGGGGAGGGAAGGCTCGTTAACTTAGCCTGTGCCGAAGGGCATCCTCCTCAAGTGATGGACATGAGCTTTTCCAACCAAGCCCTTTCCTGCGTTTATTTATGGAAAAATCAAGGCCGACTTAAGAAAAAGGTCTACAAGGTTCCCCTTGAGATCGATCAAGAAGTGGCTCGCTTGAAACTCCTTTCCATGGGTATAAGGATCGATTCCCTCACCCCTGAACAGGAAAAATACCTTCGCTCCTGGACCTTAGGAACTTAAATCCTTTCTCTCTAAAAAGGAGAGGATTTCGCGGATCTCCCTTATTCCGAAAAGTTCCATGTCCATTTTGAGGGACTTGAGGTTCGCCTTTGGGATAATGGCCCTTTTGAAGCCTAACCTTTTGGCCTCTTCGAGCCTTTCTTTTGCATAAAGCGCACTTCTTATTTCTCCCGCAAGCCCCACCTCTCCGAAGACTATCGTATCCGGAGGGAAAACCTTATCCAAATGGCTTGAGGCTATGGCGGTAATTACCGCCAGATCTACGGCTGGTTCCTCGATCCATAACCCTCCTACCACATTCAAAAAAATATCCCTATGAGATAGGTCAAGTCCCATCCTTTTCTCTATGACTCCCACCAGCAAAAGCAGTCGATTGTAATCTATCCCCATAGCGGTTCTTCTCCAACTCCCGTAAGAAGGAGCCACCAAAGCCTGGACTTCCACCAAAAGGGGCCTTGTGCCTTCGATGGCTGGCATCACCACGCTTCCTGGAACCCCTTGGGGTCTTTCAGCCAAAAATATCTCCGAAGGGTTTTTGACCTCCTTAAGCCCTCTTTCGGTCATCTCAAAGACTCCAATCTCGTTGGTGGATCCAAATCGGTTCTTTACCGCCCTTAGGATTCGAAAAGGGCTCTCCTCTCTTTGTTCAAAATAAAGGACCACATCCACCAGATGTTCGATGAGTTTAGGACCTGCGATGACGCCTTCCTTGGTGATGTGACCTATGATGATTACCGAAACCCCCTCTCCTTTGGCAAGCTTAATGAGCCTTGAGGCTACCTCTCTAACCTGAACGATACTGCCTGGCGGAGATACTATCTCCCTTACCGATGAGGCTTGAAGCGAATCAAGCACTATCAGTTGGGGTTTATGATTTTCAAATTCCTCCAGGAGATCATCCACGTAAGGGGTGGAAAGCCCCAAAAAACCGGAACTCTTTCCCCCAAGTCTTTTCAGTTTGGACCTTATCTGGTTTACGGATTCCTCACTGGAACAATAAAGGACCTTAACGCCCTGAGAAGCCAGATCGTCAAGGATCTGAAGTACAAGCGTTGACTTACCCATTCCGGGCGCTCCTCCGAGCAATATGACCGATCCCTCAACGATTCCTCCCCCAAGGACTCGATTAAATTCCTCAAAGGACGTCTTTATCCTTTGTTCCTCAAAGTCCTCACCTTGAAGGACATAAGAGCGAACTTGTTCTTTGGGTTTGACCCTTTTAAAGGAAGAGACCTCCTCGACCATCGTTCCCCAATTTCCACAATTGGGACATTTCCCCAACCACTGGGGGTGCGTATAACCACATTCCTGACAAACAAAGGCTCGCTTTTCCGTCATAATGATTGTTATAATATAAAGCCTCAAAAATGAAAAACGTCAGAAAAAGGGCTCTTCTTTTTTTAATAGGGGGAGGAAGCTTCCTTTTCTTCTACTTTTCCTTACCCCTCTGTTTTCAATTCAAATTTTTAGAAACTTTGAGGAAAGCGGTTCTTTCCCTTTCGATTATCTGTTTTACATTATTTCACGCGGATTTTCTGGCGAACCTTTTCCGAAAAAAGGTGAGCTCCCTCAAGGAGGTTCTTCCCCCCACTTCTCTTCTTGAGCACTTAATAAAAGTGCTGGTCTTCATAATAGGGGGTTTGGTATTACTGCGATCCCTGGGAATCTCCATAACGCCCGCCCTTGCTGGTTTGGGCATAGGTGGTTTGGCAGTAGCCCTTGCCCTTCAAGGTCCTTTGGCCAATTTCTTTTCGGGTATTCACCTTTTGCTTTCGAAACAAATCCGAATAGGCGATTACATAAAGCTCGAAACTGGAGAAGAGGGATACATCGTTGACATTACTTGGAGAAATACAACAATAAAACAACTTTCGAACAATATTGTTATAATTCCTAACTCCAAATTGGCTTCCTTAATAATCGTTAACTACGATCAACCTGAAAAAGAGCTTTCTATCCCGATAAATATTGGAATTAGCTATTCTTCTGACTTAGAGAAGGTGGAACGCGTTACATTAGAAGTCGCAAAGGAAGTGATGAGAGAGGTTCCAGGTGGTGTTCCTGAGTTTGAACCAGTTGTTCGTTATCACTCTTTTGGTGAATACAGCATAAACTTCACAGTAATATTAAGAGCGAAAGGGTATACCGATCAGTTTTTAATAAAACACGAATTTATCAAGCGCCTTTACCTACGTTACAAAAAAGAAGGCATAGAGATTCCTTTTCCCATAAGGGTGATTTATCTAAAAGAGAAATGAAGAAGGATAAGCTTCATTTTGGATGGTATGTGGTTTTGGCTTCTTCTATAGTGCTTTTTTTCAATGCCGGTGCTAGGTATGCCTTTGGTGTGGTCTTTAAGCCGATTATTATGGAATACGGGTGGGGAAGGGGGCTTCTTTCGGCGGTATTTGGAGTTAATATGGTGCTTTTTGCTCTTGGACTTCTTGTGGTTGGTAAACTATACGATCGTTATGGTCCAAAGTGGGTTTTATTGATCTCCACATTGATCATCTCTTTAGGGTTCCTTTTGGTCTCACAGACGAGGTCTTCTTTGGGGTTTTTCATATCTTACGGTGTCCTTTCGGCTTTGGGATTTGCTGGGACCTCTATTCCTCTGGTTTCGACTTTGGTAAGTAAGTGGTTCGAAAGGAAAAAAGGGCTTGCTACAAGTTTAGCTTTAGCGGGCGGTTCCCTTGGGCATTTTGCGCTTGTTCCAATTGTGGCGCTTGTGACTCAAAAATGGGGTTGGAGAAGTTCATTTTTGGGTTTAGGTTTGGTGATGTTTATAGTTAACATGCTCCTTATCCTCTGGGTGATAAAAGGGGACCCGTGGCAGTTAGCCTTAAAGCCTTATGGGGTGGAAGAGGAAGGAGGAAAGGTTATTTTATCCGATGAGCCTTATGGTTTATCTTTGGGCGAATCATTAAGAAGATCTTCCCTTTGGTTTTTCTCCCTTATGATGTTCATCTGTGGTGCTGGAGATTTCTTTTCTACAACCCACCTTGTTCCTATGGCTCAAGATTATGGTATTCCGTATATTAAGGCAAGCGAAATGCTCGGATGGTATGGGCTTATGAGCCTCTTTGGATTACTTGGAGCAGGTTGGCTTTCGGATCGTTGGGGATGCCGGATTCCCATAATGCTTACCTTCCTCCTGAGGGCCCTTCTTTTTCTTATGCTCTACCTTTACAAGGGAAGTTGGTCCTTTTATCTCTTTGCATTGGCCTTTGGCTTTACCCACCTGGTGACCGCTCCATTGACACCAGTTCTTGCCGCTAAACTTTACGGCCCCAAGAACCTTGGAGTAATTACAGGACTCATAAACACTATTCATTTTATAGGCGGGGGATTTATGGCTTACCTTGGTGGGATGTTCTATGACGTTTTTAGAAACTACCAGCTTGCGCTTCTTCTCATGAGTCTTCTTTCAGGGATTGCTATTTTTTCCACTTATGCTATAAAAGATAATGGTTCGGAAGAAGGGAGGATGAAGAGGTTTATTTTTCTTTGTACCATTTTATTTTCATCCGTATGTCCCCCGGGTTTCGCGGAGGTTTTGTTAGAACAAAAAATCAAAGTATCCGAAGTTCAGATTTTTTCAACGGAAAGTTCTCCTCAAGTTCTTCTTTCGTTCGCTCCTGGTAACCTTCATTTTTTGGATGGGGTGGATTTAATAGTTGATAAGGAAAAGAGGGTGGTTGGGGTTAACCTTTATTACCGGTTAGGGGATGGATTTCTTAGAAGCGCTTTTGTTCCTGGTTTTAAGGGATGGATGATAAAATACCCAAAAGACGGCGCCTTTTATAAGGAGATAAGACTAAGGGTTATAACACCCGATGAGCTTTTTAGGTTTTAAAGGAGGAAAAAGGACGGTGAAGAGAATGAGTTATATTTTATTTTTGACAGTTTTGAGCTTTCTACTTTATGCCTGTGGTCCCGAGATCTCAACAACTGTACAGACTCAAGGTCCTACCGTTCAAGAGGTTCTGACTTATCAAGGTCCAAAGGCCAGGATTGCTGTCGCCAATTTCACCTGCAAGGCCGCTAAGTGTTCTTGGGAGATAGGCCAAGGGCTTTCTGACATGTTGGCCACCTCTCTATTTAGGACAGGGCGTTTTATCGTTCTTGAGAGGGGCGAAGGGCTTAGGGCGATAAAGGAGGAGATCGATCTCGGACAATCGGGTTACGTTCAGGCCGGAAAGGCCCCCCAGATGGGGTTATTGGAGGGAGCGGACATATTGGTCATGGGCGCCATAACCGCCTTTGAACCCGAGGCTTCGGGTATCGGGGGAGGGGGGGTGATCGTACCACTACCAGGTTTTGGGGGAGTGGCCGTTGGGAAAAAGGACGCTTACATCGCGGCCGATATAAGGCTTGTGGATGTTAGGACCGGTCGGGTGATAAATGCCACAAGGGTTGAGGGAAAGGCCTCAAGTTGGAAAGTAGGAGTCCTTGCGGGAGGTATCGTAGGGACTGTAGGGCTTGGAGGAGCCTTAGGTACCTATAAGAACACCCCTATGGAAAAGGCCATAATGGTCTTGCTCGATAACGCCGTCCAGGCTATCTCCCAGATGGTTCCTCAGGAATATTACCGCTATGGAGAAACTGGTCCAGTCTCCACCCCACTTTCAAGTTCACCAGTTGTCACTCAAGAACCCGTTCCCGTTTCGCCATCGGCCACGTATGAGCCCTTCGTGAACCCTAAGGTTGTGGAGTTAAAGGGAAGCAAAATCAACGTTCGTACGGGACCAGGAAAGGATTACCCCCTTCTTACTACCGTTGAAGGAGGTCTTAAAGCCAAAGCCATCGGCAAGCAAGGGGAGTGGTATCAACTCCAATTGCCCGATGGTAGAATCGGATGGGTTTATAAAGGCCTTGTGATAGAAAAATGAGGCTTTTAGAGGCCGTTCTTTAGCAATAGGGAGATTTCCTTAAGGGCTTTTTTGAAGGGAGGAATAAGAGCGTTGATTTTAGAGTGGGTGAAACTGGAAGAAAAGCCCACGATCCATATGGCCGCAAGAGGAGGAAAGGGGGTTTCCACAAATCCCGCAATAGCCCTCACCCCTTCAATATACTCTTCATCGTCAATGGCCACTTCCTCTTCTCTCGCTCTCTGAAGCTCTTTCAGGTATTCCTCTATATCCGTTATGGTTCGAGAGGTATAAGCTTTCAATCCTTTCTGGGAGAGTATTTTTCTAACCGTCTCATCATCGAACCTTGCCAAATACGCTTTGCCTAATGCTCCGGCATAAAGGGGTACACGCGCCCCAACTCGGGAAGTCACCTTTAGATCCTTATCAGCCTCGATCACCTCAATTACAATCACCCTTTCGCCCCTTACAATCCCCAAAAATACCGTCTCTCCTGAGAGGTCATGTAACTGTTGCAAATACTTCAAAGAGACCCTGCGTATCTCAAACTCATTAAGCCACTTGCCCAACAACTCAAAGAGCCTCGGTCCTAAAGTGTATTTTTTGGTCAATTGGTTCCTCCTCAAGAACTCCTCACCCTCAAGCGTACAGAGGATCTCATAAAGGGTACTCTTACTTATGGAAAGCTCACGCGCTATCTCCGAAAGCCCCCTTTCAACCCCATCCGATAAAAGCAACAAAACCCTTAGCCCTTTTCTCAGTGAGGGAATCCCCCTTTTCATGTTCAATATGTTGAACACCCTTATAACATTTTTTTCTAAGTTTAGTCAAGATGGGTATTGACAAATAGGAGATTGGGTGATAAAGTTAGTTCGTAATTACGAATGGGCGGTCAAAAGGATGAAGGTTAAGGTTTTTGAGCCTTCTTTTGAGAGTAAGAGGAGGGAGAGGGCGTTTTTATTCTCGGGCAGGAAATCCCCTTATGTGAGTTTGACCCTGGAGGAATTAAAGAAAAAGTTGAGGAATTTGAGGCGTAAAGCGGTGGGACGACTTTTTGAGTTGAAAGATCGTTTTGTGGAAAAGGCAAAAGCGTTAGGGTTTAAGGTCTGTGAGGCCGAAACCGCCCAAGAAGCGGCCTCTTATATCAAGGATAAGGCTCAAGGCATTAAGGTTTTATCGTTGAATAAGTCCAATGTGGTGATAAATGAACTGAGGAGGAAGCTTCATGAGTTAGGTTTTAGCACTTATGTAAGGTACTTTGGGGAGTTTCAGAATTTTGACCCTCAAAGTTTTCGGAAACAGTTGGAGGATTATTGGGTTCTTCCAGGGCTTCATCAGAAGGGGATCTTTGAAACTTTTGATATGAGGGAGGAACTGGAGCTTCCTCGAAAAAATGGCCTAAGGGAATATGGAGCGGTTTTAGGGGTTAATGTGGTGGCTTCTCAAGAGGGTGAGGTCTTATTTTTGGAACACATGTCCAATATAGCTAAGGATTTAAAGGAGGCTAAGAAATTATTTATCGTAATTCCCTTGGAAAAGTTCACCGAGAATGAAGAAGAGGCAGTTTTTCAAACCAAGATGATTGGGATCTTTGGGCTCGAAAGCTTGCTTTTGGATCTTGGGCCGAAAGAGGAGGAGGTCTTTGATTTTGAGAGACTGCCTTCAAGCGAAGGGGAGCAGGAGGTCCATCTTATCCTTTTTGACAATGGGAGGTCTGGTCTGCTGGGTTCTCCTTATGAGGAGCTTCTTCTTTGTATTGACTGCCGAGCCTGTGCTAGACAGTGTCCGATAGGAAAACACCTCATGGTTCAGAAGGGCATGGTTTATAGTCCTAAAAATTACCTCTTGGGTTTTCTTTTGGGGTTTGGGGGTGTATTTGACACGTGTCTTCATTGTGGAAGATGTGAGGTGGAATGTCCGGTGGATATTAACATACCCTATTTGGTATGGAGGGCTCAGATTGACTTTTATTCCAAGAAGGGAAGGGGGTTTAAAAAGAGGTTACTCGATGACCCTGAGCTTATGGCCAAATTAGGGACTTCTTTTGCATCTTTGGCGAATTTTGCTTTGAAGTTCAGACCCGTGAGGAAACTCATGCGGTATTTCGTAGGGATCCACGAGGATGCGCCCTTACCCACATTCTCCAAGGAGACCTTTCGGGATTGGTTAAAAAAGAGAGGCGAAGAATGGAGCAGAAGGTAGTTTATTATCCTGGGTGTTTTGCCAATTATTATAATCCCGAGATAGGGAAGTCCCTGGTTTTTGTGATGGAAAAGAACGGCTTTGAGGTTCTGGTGGGCGAACAGTTGTGTTGTGGTATGCCCATGATGGCTAACAGTAACCTTAAGGGAGCTGAAAAAAATTTCCGAAGGATAATCCTTTTCCTTTATGAGCTTTCTCAAGGCCGTTTTCCCATCATCACCACTTGCCCAAGTTGTAACATGATGCTTAAAAAGGAAGGAAAGGCATTTTTCCCAAGCCAAGAGGCGGAGTATGTGGCTTCTCACGTATGGGATGCTAGTGAGTTTCTTTTAGAACTCGATAAAAACGGAAAATTCAACCGGGAGTTTGGCGAATTGAAGTTGAAGGTCTTTTATCATAACCCTTGTCATCTTAAGGTTCAAAATATTACGGAAGCAAGTGTTAACCTCATAAGATTGATACCGGGCATTGAGATCGTGGGGGCCAATTATGCGTGTTGTGGGATGGGCGGGTCCTATGGTATGAAGGAGAAGAGTTTCAACATCTCAAAGGAGATTGGCCAAAGGGTCTGGAGCTTGGTTAGAGAGACGAAGCCGGAGGTGGTTGTGACCGAATGTGGAGGTTGTGGGCTTCAGATTAAAGCTGGAACTGGGGTTAGGGTGTTACATCCCATGGAGCTTTTAAGAGAGGCTTATATTTTGGCCCTTAAAAGGGCAGCGTAAAAACTTTAAAAGGAGGGGTGAGATGGTGGAGGAAAAGAGAGGGACTTTAGCGGAGGAACTGGCTAAGACGAGAAGTTATGGGCAAGTGCGTTGTCCGAATCCGGGCTGTGTTGAAATAAGGTTAAGTCCGCCACCGGGGGCGAAGTCGGTTAAGTGTCCAAAATGTGGGGTTGAGTGGAGAGTGGTGTGGCTTAAGCCCGGGTTCCCCAGGATAAGGGGTCCGGTATGGGATTCCATAACTCAGAAGATCGAAGAGAAGGCCAAAGAGTTAGGTTTAGAATAATAAAAGCCTAAGGAGGAGAGCCATGGCGTTAAGCAGGATGATCGCTTACATTGACCTTTCCACCGGTAAGGTGGAAAAGAAGGTTATCCCTCTGGAGATTAGGAGGAAATTCTTAGGAGGGAGAGGGCTTGACGCTTATCTGCTTTATAACCATGTCAAACCCGGTATTGATCCGCTTGGCCCGGAGAACGTGGTGATCGTGAGTTGTGGGCTTCTGTGTGGGATGCTGGCTTCGGCTACTGCTCGTTATCATGTAATGGGCAAATCACCGCTTACTGGTTTTTTGGGTAGTTGTAATGGAGGAGGATTTTTTGCTCCCGAGATGAGGCTTGCTGGGTTTGATCATCTGGTTATAAAGGGGAAGGCTCCGAAGCCGGTTTACATTTACCTTCACGATGGAGAAGTGGAGATAAGGGATGCGAGCCACATCTGGGGGCTCACGGTTACCCAGGCTCAACAGGCGGTAAGGGATGAGCTTAAGGATAATGACGTGAAATGCATCACCATAGGTCCTGCGGGAGAAAAATTGGTAAGGTTTGCCAACGTTATTTCCGGTGTGAAAAACGCCGGTGGAAGGACCGGTATGGGTGCAGTTATGGGTTCCAAGAACCTTAAGCTTATAGCTGCAAAGGGTAGTATCGATATTAAAATCGCCTATCCGAGAGAGGCTCTTGAGTACAACAAGAAGTTTGTAGATATCATCACCTCCTCCAAGGTCAACCAAACTATGGGTGTTTTAGGGACCCCCTTCATATGGGGTGCTACCAACTCCTGGGGTGGTGTAAGGGTTAATAACTTCCAATATAACCAACACCTTTACTGCGATGAGCTTGAGCCCGAAAGCTTCCACGAGATTTCGGTTAAGACCTTTGGTAAATACCACATGGCTGGTTGCTTTGCCTGTCAGGTGCACTGTAGGGCTCGCTTCCGGATTCCCGAAGGGCCTTATGCGGGTGTTTACAATGAGGGTCCCGAATATACCACAATAGGTGCTTTCGGCGGCGAGACGGGCACAAGGAAGGCTTTGACGGTTTTGGTGGGGAATTACCTTTGTAACGAATATGGGGTTGACTGGCTTGAACTCGGGAGTCTCATAGCTTGGGCTATGGAGCTTTACGAGAAAGGCATCCTCACCACCAAGGAGACAGGCGGGATTGATTTGAGATTTGGGAATGACGATGCCGTTATCGAGATGATCCATCAAGTTTGTAACCGGAGCAGTTGGCTCGGTGATGTGCTTGCCGAAGGCGGGCTCAGGGCGGCCGAGATCATCGGGAAGGATTCCTTAAAGTACATGATCCAGGTAAAGGGCATGCAAAATCTACATTCTGACGAGAGGCCGACCCCTGCCTTGGCTTTAAATGTAGCTACCGCTTCCCGAGGGTCCGATCACTTGAGGAGCCGTCCAGCAATAGACCTTTACCATCTGCCCGAGCCCGTTTTGAGGAAGATTTACTCGACCCCTATTCCCTATAATGGGCCTCTCAGCTCGGATCACCGGGCTTATGAGGGCAAGGCCTGGCAAGTCTTCTGGCAGCAGCAGTGCTATATGGCTGTTGATTGCCTTGGGATTTGCAAATATCATACGACCTTCCTCGGTGCCACCCATCCCAACTTTGAAGAGTGGACCAAGGTCATTTATTACAATACGGGCCTTGAGTTCACCCCTGAGGAGTTATGGGAGATCGCTTGGAGATGTAATACCTTGGAGAGGATGTTTAACCTTCGTGAGGGCATGGACATCAATGATAACTCCCGAGGTGATATGCTCAACGAGCGTTACTTCACCGAACCTTGTAAGCGCGGTGCTCCGGATGTGATAGGGAGTAAAATCGACAAGGAAAAATTCCTCAAGATGCGGGAGGAGTTTTACCGATACAACGGTTGGGATGAAAACGGCGTCCCAACTGAAGAGACTTTGAAAAAATTGGGTCTCGATAAGGAACCATCCCATTTGTTGTAAAGGAGGTTAGCCATGGCATACAAGGCTCTTGTCATAGACTATCAAAAGTGTACAGGCTGTAGGAATTGTGAGCTTGTGTGTTCGGTTTTTCATGAGGGAGTGGCCAATCCCTATAAGGCAAGGATAAAGGTCGAGAAATGGGAGTGGGAAGGGTTGTATATCCCTGTTACCTGTAGGCAGTGTGTGGATGCTCCCTGTGTGGCGGTTTGTCCGGTTAAGGCCTTGAGCCGTGACGAGACGCTCGGAAGGGTTGTGGTCAATTATGATCTTTGTATCGGTTGCAGATCCTGTGTGACTGTATGTCCCTTTGGTGCTATGGGTTGGAATCCGGAGACCAAAAAGGTTTATAAGTGCGATCTCTGTGATGGTGATCCCCAATGCGTTAGATTTTGCTATGAGAAAGCGGTGGATTATGTGGATGTCTCCAGGGAATCCATTCTGAAGAAACGGGAGGCTGCCGAAAGAATAGCCGAAGCTCACAAGAAGGCGATTGAGCTGACCTTGGCTGAAACACCTTAAAGAAGTTTTAAAGGGAGAGGGACCTATCAAAGGGTCCTTCTCCCTACCTCAGGGAGGAGAGGGCTTATGGGAGTGAAAGTGAGGTTACACCCCTTTTTGAATGACGGAAAAGAGGGGGTCTTTGAAGTTAACGGCAAAACGGTTGGTGAGTGTTTGAACGAACTTGTGAAAATGAACCCTGTGTTCAAGGAGAGGTTTTTTGAGAGAAATGGCAAGCTCAGGAATTACATTGAGGTTTTAGTCAATGCGAAAACCACCTTCCCTCAGGAGTTGACCTATCCCGTCAAAGACGGTGACGAAATAGACGTGATAGTATTTCTTGCCGGAGGATAAAGAGCTTCAAAAAATAAAAAACCAAAAATCCCCCACTAAGGGGGATTTTTGGTAGGCTTTTCTTTTTCAGACTTAGAACCCTGCCAAAATAGGAGCGAACACCAAGGCTATTATGGACATGAGTTTAAGCATGATGTTCAAGCTTGGACCTGCGGCGTCCTTCATTGGGTCACCTGCGGTATCTCCTACTATCGCAGCCTTATGGGCATCGGAGCCCTTTCCACCGAAATGGCCCATTTCGATGAACTTTTTAGCGTTATCCCAAGCTCCACCGGCATTCGCTTGGATGATGGCCAAGATGAACCCCGAAGCTATTGAACCGAGCAAAAATCCCGCAAGCGCGTATTTACCCAGAATGAACCCAACTGCCAAGGGGGCTATGATAGCTATGATGACGGGGGTGACCATTCTTCTGAGTGCTCCTTGGGTGGAGAGGGTCACACACCGAGCATAATCGGGTTTGGCCTTACCTTCCATCAAACCCGGTATCTCCCGAAACTGCCTTCTTACCTCTTCGACTATCACAAAGGCGTTCCTCCCCACCGCATCCATCACCATGGAACAGAAAACGGCCGGTAACATCACCCCGATGAACAATCCCGCCACAACCGGAGCGCTCAAAACGCTTGCTAAAAGGCCTCCCTCTATTACAAGCTGCCCGTTCTCAACTTTAACAAGCCCTACTGCGAATCCATAAGAAAGTAGAAGCCCAAGGGCTGTAAGAGCAGCTGATCCAATAGCAAATCCCTTTCCCGTAGCCGCTGTAGTATTCCCCAAGGCGTCAAGAGCGTCCGTTCTTTCCCTTACCTCGGGTTCCAAGCGTGCCATTTCCGCAATGCCACCCGCATTATCCGCTATCGGGCCATAAGCATCGGTTGAGAGGGAAATGCCCAAGGTTGAAAGCATCCCTATTCCAGCGACGGCCACCCCGTAATAACTCGCAAATTTGTAAGATACCAAAAGGGCAAGGGCTACAACCAAAATCGGTATCCAGGTACTCATCATTCCAACGGCAAAACCCTGTATTATACAGGTTCCCCCTCCACTTGTTGCCGCCTGAGAGATCCTCTGAGTGGGGCTATATTCATAAGCGGTGTAATAATTGGTACTTTCTCCGATGATAACTCCCGCTATAAGCCCCGCCAAAACCGAATACCAAATTCCCATATGAGCCTTGAAGACTAAGACCACCAAGAGGGAGAAGAGAAGGGTCAAACCAGTTGCCACAAAAGTACCTCTTCTTAAAGCCCACAACAGATCCCTCATCCTACTTCCTCCAGTGGAGACGAAGAAAACGCCTATGATGGAGGCGATTATTCCACTTGAGGCCACCATAAGAGGTAAAGTCCAAGCCGTTTGAGGTAGAGGTACTAATCCACTGGCAAAGGCCAAAGTCGATAAGGTCATCGGTGCGATAATGGCGTCCACATAAGATTCAAAAAGATCCGCCCCCATTCCCGCCACATCCCCTACATTATCCCCAACCCAATCCGCTATAACTGCTGCGTTTCTCGGGTCGTCTTCGGGGATACCCACCTCAACCTTTCCTACTAAGTCAGCAGCCGCATCGGCTCCCTTCGTGTAAATACCACCACCCACCCTGGCGAAAAGGGCCACCGAAGAGGCTCCCATTCCATAGGCCGGAAGGATGCTCAAAAATTGGGGATGGTTTTTAAACAAAAAATAAATTATACAAACGCCCACAAGCCCTATGCCAACCACGGTCATTCCCATAACAGTTCCACCTCTAAAAGCCACCCTAAGACCCGAATTAAGGCTTTCCCTGGCTGCCACCGTGGTTCTGGCATTGGCCCTTACCGCGATGCTCATACCGGCATAACCCGCCGCCATAGAACTTAAAGCCCCAAGCACAAAGGCGAAGGCGGTCCAAGGACTCATGGAAGGGCTTATTTTACCGACCACAAGTAGCACGATTGCTACTACGATCACAAAGATGGCCAAAATTTTATACTCAGATTTGAGAAACGCCTCCGCCCCTTCCCTCACCGCGTCAGAGACCTCTTTTATGAGACCTGTTCCAGGGTCCCTTTTCAAGGTAGAAAGAGCAGCCAAAAACGCATAGATCAGACCTATAACCCCACTCGCTAAGGCTATCCACCCCCAGTCCATCTTTCTCCTCCTTTAAACCTAAAGTATGTTGTTTTGAGGCTTAACAAAAAAGGCAAGGCTTGTCAAGGATATGAGACTTGTTGTTTGATAAGGAAAAGTTTTAAAATGGTTTTCTCGGATGCTGGCCAAGATTTTGAGCGGCACCATTTATGGGATTGAGGCCAAAAAGGTTGAAGTGGAGGTTGACATTTCCTTAGGTCTTCCCGCTTTTAATATCGTCGGGCTGCCTGAAGCCACTGTTAAAGAGAGCAAAGAACGGGTGAGGGCGGCCCTTAAGAACTCGGGTTATGAATTTGTCCCTCGGAAGATCACCGTTAACCTCGCTCCTGCCGATTTGAGGAAGGAAGGTTCGGGATTAGACCTTCCGATTGCCTTGGGCGTACTGGTAGCCCAGCAAAGAATAGAGACCCCCAAGGCCGAACGGTATCTTTTTGCCGGTGAGCTCTCCCTCGAGGGCAAATTAAAACCTATAAAAGGCACTTTGCCTCTGGCCCTTCTGGTTAAAGAAGAGGGACTTCGGGGATTAGTCCTTCCCTCTTCGAACGCTCGCGAAGCCTCAGTGGTTAAGGGGATAGAGGTTATTCCGGTTAATGACCTTAAAGAGGCTTTTGAATTCATCCGAGGGGACTTAGAGATTTCGCCCTTTGAAGTTCCTTCGGAGGATCTTATGGATGATCCTTTTCCCTATGAAGATATGGAGGAGGTAAAGGGACAAGAAAGCGCCAAAAGAGCCCTTGAGGTTGCTGCTGCGGGGGGTCATAACGTTCTCATGATAGGTCCACCTGGTTCCGGTAAGACCATGCTTGCTCGGAGGCTTCCGGGGATATTACCCCCTATGACCTTTGAAGAGGCTATAGAAACCACCAAGATATGGAGTGTGGCCGGACTTTTACCGGAGAATAAGCCCCTTCTCACTCAACGTCCCTTTCGGTCACCCCATCATACCATCTCCGATGCGGGGCTTATAGGAGGTGGGCAGAGTCCCCGTCCAGGCGAAATTAGCCTCGCCCATAATGGGGTCCTTTTCTTGGATGAGTTTCCGGAGTTTAGGAAGAACGTACTTGAAGCTCTGAGAGGTCCCCTGGAGGATGGCTTTGTGACCCTTTCAAGGGCCATGGGTTCTATCACCTATCCGGCGAGGTTCATGTTAGTGGCGGCCATGAATCCTTGCCCCTGCGGTTATTTAGGTGATCCGATAAAACAGTGTCGTTGTTCTTTTAACGATATAAAAAGGTACCTCTCCCGGATCTCCGGCCCAATTCTCGATAGGATCGATTTACATATAGAGGTACCCCATGTGCCTTCTCAGGAGCTTTTAAACGAAAGTCCTTCCGAAAGCTCTCGGTCAATCCGCGAAAGGGTAACTGCGGCAAGAAGGCTTCAGATTGAACGTTTCAAGGGGGAAGGGATTTTTTGTAACGCTCATATGAACTCTCGACATATCAAACGTTTCTGCGTGCTTTCTCCCGCGGCAAAAAAGCTTCTTGAGGATGCTATGAAAAAACTCGGCTTAAGCGGTAGGTCTCTTAATAAGGTTTTGAAGGTGGCTCGCACCATTTCGGACCTTTCCTTTTCGGGAGAGATAAAGGAGGAGCATCTTCTGGAGGCCCTAAGTTATAGAGCCTTGGATCGGTATAAGTTTTACTAAGATAAGGTTGAAAAGGGACCTTAGATAAAATAAGGTGATTGCTCAATATATTCCACCGTGCTATGATAAAGCATGGGGGTGCGAAGATGAATTTAGTAGAACTCCTCAAGGTTACCTCTTCCGAAGAGGAAGCAGAACCGCTGTCCCTTTTGTGGACACCAAAAGATAGGAAGTAAAAAAGAAGCTTCTTTAAATGCTACAGATGTAGGAAGGAATGGAACATAAGAAAAGATAGTATAGCTTTCAGGCTTAAAAGTCCCCTTCACTGAATTTATTCTGGCTGTTAAACTCTGCTTAAGGAAGCGATAAGGAAGGTTAAGAGGGGGAGCATTATATACACGGATAAGTTCAAGGCTTGTGATGGTTTGATAATATATGGATTTAAGCATGAGAGGATAGAGAAGGGTATTAGGTTTTCGAACGGGAAGGTCTATATTAATGGGATAGAAGGGTTTTGGAGTTATGCCAAGGAAAGGCTTCTTAAATTTCACGGGGTAAGCAAATAGTGTTTGTGTATTATTTGAGGGAGCTTGAATTCAGGTATAATTTTAGGGCTAACTTAGATGAAATGTTGTATAATGTGCTTGGTGAAATAAAATGAGCAATTACCTAAGATAAAAAGACCTTATGGAAAAAAGGGGATATTCCTTAAAGCCCGGTGATCACGTGGTTCATAAACGTTATCCCGAATGGGGGGTGGGTAAGGTTTTAGAACTTTGGAGGGGAAATTTGCCGGGCGGTAGGGCCTACGTGAAGGTGATCTTTGAGGACGGAAAGGTTCGGATTTTTGACAACAGTGTTGATAGCTCCACCTACTGGGGAAAGGTGGGAATTGTTAGAATTAAAAAGGGCGATTAGCTCAAATGGACAGAGCGCTGGCCTCCGGAGCCAGAGGTCGCGGGTTCAAGTCCCGCATCGCCCGCCATTAGAGGTTTTCCGACTTCCTTTAAAAACCTTTCTTGCTCCATAAATCTCCTTCCTCGTTATTTTATTTCGGATATAACTTGAGGTTTTTGTTGTAAAAAAGACTTGTTTTTTAAGTAGTATTGATAAGTAAAGGGAAAAGGGGCAAAATGGAAACTCATGGGAGAAGGAGGGGTCATGGATTACAAGGATACTCTTAATCTACCGAAAACCGAATTTCCCATGAAGGCAGAGCTAACAAAAAAGGAGCCCAAGCTTCTTGAAAAGTGGGAAAGGGAGAGAATTTATGAAAGGATGTTAGAGCAAAGGGAAATGGCTCCGAGTTTTCTTCTTCATGATGGTCCACCTTATGCCAATGGACACATTCATATGGGGACTGCTTTGAATAAGATCCTTAAGGATTTTATCGTCAAGTCGAAGACTATGGCGGGATTTAAGGTCCTTTTTGTCCCAGGATGGGATTGTCACGGTTTGCCCATAGAGCATGAAGTGGAGAAGATGCTGGGGGGCAATAAGGGTAAGTTAAGCAAAGTGGAGATAAGGGGGCTGTGTAGGGATTATGCCATCAAGTTTGTGAACATCCAAAGAGAAGAGTTCAAAAGGCTCGGAGTTTTTGGCACATGGGATACTCCCTATTTGACCATGGACCCGCAATATCAGGCGGTGATAATAAGGGAATTTGGGAAATTCGTTCGAGAGGGCTACGTTTATAGAGGTAAAAAGCCGGTATACTGGTGTCCTCATTGTAAGACCGCTTTAGCGGAAGCGGAAGTCGAATATAATCCCCATAAGGCCCCTTCCATTTTCGTGAAGTTTCCATTGATTAAGGATGAGAGGTTTTCTTCTCTTCTATCCGACCCACGAGAATCCTTTATAATTATCTGGACCACTACCCCTTGGACCCTTCCAGCTAATTTGGCCATAGCGGTCAATCCGGATTACGAATACGTTTTTGTCTCAAGGGGGAATGAGCTCTTGTTGATGGCTCATCGGCTTTTCCCTTATGTGATGGATCTTCTCGGAGAAAAATGGGAAGTGATCCATAAGGTAGAGGGAAGGGAGCTCGAAGGGTTAAAATACAGGCATCCCTTCCTTCCGAGGGAAGGAACTGTAATTTTGGCGGATTATGTGACCCTGGATACCGGAAGCGGTTGTGTCCACATAGCGCCTGGGCATGGGGAAGAGGATTATGAAAGTGGCCTAAAATATGGGCTTGATATTTACGCACCAGTTGATGAGAGCGGACGTTTTACCCAAGAGGTGCCGGAATTTCAAGGTCAATTCGTATTCGAGGCGGATCCACACATTATAAATCTCCTTAAAGAGAAAGGATTTTTGCTTCACGCCTCTCAGGTTGAGCACTCATATCCTTACTGTTGGAGATGTAAAAACCCCATCATCTTCAGGGCGACCTATCAATGGTTTATTTCCCTTGAACATAACAACTTGAGGCAAAAATTGCTCCAGTGGATAGACAAGGTCAAGTGGATCCCTTCGTGGGGACGGGAAAGGATCTATAACATGGTCCTCACGAGACCCGATTGGTGTATCTCACGCCAGAGGGCGTGGGGGGTTCCCATTGTGGCCTTTTATTGCAATAACTGCGGTGAGATTTTGCTTTCGGATAAAGTGATAGAGCATGTAGCCTCTTTGGTGGAGAAAGAAGGGGCGGATATTTGGTTCCTTTGGGAGGAGAAGAAGCTCCTCCCCCCGGATACAAGGTGTGAAAAGTGCGGTGGGACCTCTTTCCGAAAAGAGGAGGACATAATCGACGTGTGGTTTGATTCGGGGGTGAGCTGGGCTGCCCTTCTTGAGAAGAAGAGATTGGGGTTTCCGGCTGATCTTTATCTTGAAGGGAGTGATCAACATCGGGGGTGGTTCCAATCCTCATTGATATGCAGTGTAGCCAATCGAGGCATGGCTCCTTATAAAAGCGTGCTCACTCATGGTTTTGTCGTCGATGGTGAAGGGCGAAAGATGTCTAAATCACTTGGTAACGTGATCTCTCCGTCCGAGATAATTGACGAGTATGGAGCCGAGATTTTAAGGCTTTGGGCTTGTGCGGAGGATTATAAGGAAGACATTCGTATCTCAGGGGAGATAATTCAAAGATTAGTCGATGCTTATAGGCGTATAAGAAATACTTGGCGTTTTATGTTGGGTAATCTTTATGATTTTGATCCCCAAAGGCATCGAGTTCCATATTCGCAACTTTGGGAGATCGACAAGTGGATACTAAGTAGATTTATGCGTCTGACTAAGAGGATAAGAGAGGCTTATGATAACTATTCTTTTCATATCATCTATCATTCCGTTCATACGTTTTCCTCAGTTGATTTGAGCGCTTTGTATTTGGATATACTAAAAGAGCGACTTTATGTACTTAATGCGGATCATCCGAAAAGAAGGTCTGCCCAAAGTGCCATTTATGAGATCCTAAAAGGCATGATCGTTCTCATGGCTCCTATTTTGTCCTTTACTTCGGAAGAGGCTTGGTCACATTTACCCAAAGTAGAAGGGGACCCCGAGAGCGTTCATCTGGCCTCTTTTCCGAAGGTGAGAGATGAATGGATAAATGAGGAGCTAGAGTTAAGGTGGGAACGTCTTTTAAGGATAAGAGAAGAGGTCAATAGAGCCCTTGAGGAAGCCCGGAGGAGAAAGGAGATAGGTCATTCCTTCGATGCTTTGGTAAAGATCGAGGCTCCTTCTGAAGAGATCGAATTTTTGAGAAGTTTCGGGGAGGAATTACGAGAGGTCCTTATCGTATCGCAGGTAGAGCTTGGGGAGGCTTCTTCCTTGAGCATAAGGGTCTTTAAGGCCAAGGGGAAGAAGTGTCCGAGGTGTTGGGTTTACGATGAGAAGGTTGGGCTTTCGCCCAGTTATCCTGAGCTTTGCCCTCGGTGTGTGGAGGTTCTTCTTAAGGGATGAGAAAGGTCTGGTTTATAACCTTTTTCTTCCTATCCCTTTTGAGTGATCAGATCTCCAAGTTTCTCATTTTAAATAAGCTCCCCTATGGTCAACCTGTGGAGGTTTTGGGGGAGGTGGTGCGTTTTACCTTTATCTTTAACCCAGGGGCCCTTTTTGGGATCGGGAAGGGAATGGGGTGGTTTTTCATATTGATGGGGGTAATCTTCTTTCTGTTAATACCTTTTCTTTGGCGAGGCAGACGTTCGGTAACGGAAGAGACGGGTTTTGGGTTAATTTTGGGAGGAGCTACGGGAAATCTTATCGATAGGATCCGATTTGGGGCGGTTATCGACTTCATAGACGTCGGTTACAAGGGGCTTAGATGGCCTGTTTTCAACTTGGGCGATGCAGCCCTTAGTGTGGGGATAGGGCTTGTGCTTTTAGCGGAGCTAAGGAGGAGGAAAGATGCATCCCATTATTTGGTCGATAGGTCCTCTTAGGATACCCACGTTTGGGGTGTTGGTGGCTTGCGGAGTTTTCTTCGGTTTTTTGCTATTCGAGAAAGAATCCAAAAGATTGGGGCTTCCCCCTCAAAAAATAGGGGATATCGCCTTCTGGGCGGCCCTGGGGGGGGTTCTTTCTTCGCGATTGGTCTATGTGTTATTTCACCTGCGGGAATACCGAAGCCTGATTGAGGTTTTCAAAATATGGGAAGGTGGACTTGTGCTTTATGGAGGGCTTCTCCCGGCGGTGGGTTTGGCGTTATTGCTAATAAGGTTTTGGAGACTTTCCTTATACAAGGTCCTTGATGCCTCGGTTTTGGGCCTTTGCTTCGGTTTTGGGATGGGGAGGTTAGGCTGTTTTTCGGCTGGTTGTTGTTATGGTCGAATGACAGACCTCCCCTGGGGGGTGGTTTTTTCCGATCCCAATTCCTTAGCGCCCCAAGGGGTGAAGCTCCATCCGACTCAACTTTATGAATCCCTTTTTTTCTGGGCTTGTTTTGCCTTCTTTATGAGAAGAAGACCCCAAGGTAACGGCCTTAGTTTTTGGGGTCTTATGTTGAGTTACAGCTTATTCAGGTTTTTCAACGAATTTTTAAGGGGTGATCCTCGGGCCTTTTTCTTAGGTCTTTCTCATAATCAGTGGGTCATGATAGGGCTTTTTATCCTTTCCCTTTCCATGCTAATCTACCTTCGGAATGTTAAAAATAATCAGATATCCGCATCCTATTTTGAGGAGGAAAGCAGAGCCCGTAAGGGAGATAGATGAGACTACCCTTAATTTGGCTCGGGAGATGGCCGAAACCATGTACGCCGCACCGGGCATTGGGCTTGCAGCTCCTCAAGTGGGTTTTCCGCTGAGGCTGATCGTGGTGGATGTGAGTTATACGGAGGGGAAACCGGATCTAAAGATCCTATTGAACCCGGAGGTCGTTTACAAGGAAGGGGAAATAATGAGTGAAGAGGGCTGTCTTAGCATCCCGGGTATTAAAAGCCTTGTGCCAAGGGCTTCCAAAGTGATAGTTAAGGGATTGGACCTTAAGGGTAATCCCCTTGAGATCGAGGCCTCGGGACTTTTAGCCATATGTTTACAACACGAGATCGATCACCTGGAAGGGATACTTTTCATCGATTATTTGAGTCCCCTCAAGCGTAGTCTTATCGAGAGAAAATTGAGGAAAAAGGCTGAGGAAGAATAAATGCGCCTTCTCTTTTTCGGTAGCTCCGTTTTTTCGCTGAGCGTACTGGAGGCTTTATACAAAAACCACCGAGTAATTGGGGTCGTTACCCAGCCCGATCGTCCTAAAGGCAGGGGTAGAAGAATTGCTCCCACCGTGGTTAAGCTTTTTGCTCAAAAGGAGGGGTTATTCGTCCTTGACCCGGAAGATCTGGACCAAAAGGTCCTCGAGACCTTAAAGGGGCTTTCGCCAGATATCATTGTGGTGGCCGCCTATGGGAAAATCTTGCCCCCGGAATACCTTAAGTTGGCCCCTTTTGGGGCTATAAATGTTCATCCTTCGCTTTTGCCCAAGTACCGGGGTCCATCTCCCATTCAATGGGTTCTCCTTAAAGGCGAGAAAGAAACCGGGGTCACCACTTTTCTTATGGATGAAGGCCTTGATTCGGGTCCCATTTTGCTTCAGGAAAAACTCCCCATCCAGGATGAGGAGACTTATTCCTCCCTTTTGGAGAAATTAAGTCATCTCGCAGCTCGTTTAACCCTTAAGACCCTGGAAGAAATGGAAAAGGGGACCCTAATACCAATCCCCCAGGATCATCAAAGGGCATGTTACACAAAAAAAATCGACCGGAGCCTGGCCTTGATAAACTGGAACAGACCGGCAAGGGAGGTTTGGAATAAGGTGAGGGCCTTGGAGGTATGGCCTTGTGCCTATACGTTTTGGCGGGGAAAGCTCCTCAAAATATGGAGGGCTTCCTTAGGAGAGGGAAGAGGAGAACCCGGAACCATAATAGGTCTTAAGGAGGGGATAGAGGTAGCCTGTTCCGAAGGTTCCTTGATAATCAAGGAGTTACAGCTTGAAGGCGGGAAAAGGATGGGAAGTTCCGAGTTTCTGCGAGGGCATAGGCTTGATTTAGGTGAAAGAGTCGGTTAAGTTAAAAATGAGTATTTATCAACTTAGAGGAGGTGGAGATTCGTGAAGTGGTTCAAAACCACCTTATTGATGGCTATTTTGACCGCCCTTTTTATATGGATCGGACATCTTATAGGGGGAAAACAAGGGGCATTGGTAGCCCTTATTTTTGCGGGTCTAATGAACTTTATGGCCTATTGGTTCAGTGACAAGATCGTATTGATGATGTATGGAGCCAAGGAGATTAAGGAAAATGAGCTTCCGGGTCTGTTTAGGATCGTTCGTGAACTTTGCCAAAGGGCTAATCTTCCCATGCCTCGTCTTTACCTTATCGATACCGATTCGCCCAACGCCTTTGCCACTGGAAGGAATCCCAAAAATGCAGCGGTAGCTGTGACCAAGGGGCTTTTAAAACTTCTGGACGAAGCCGAGCTAAAGGGTGTCATCGGGCATGAGCTTTCTCACATAAAAAACAGGGACATATTGATAAGTACCATCGCTGCCACCTTGGCCGGGGCTTTAGGTTACTTGGCCATGATGGCCCGTTGGAGCCTTTTCTTTGGAGGGTTTGGTGGATCTTCCGAGGAGGATAGAGGAGGCAATATCTTTGGCCTTTTGGGATTGATCATATTCACCACTTTAGCGGCCTTTGCGGCTATGCTCATTCAACTTGCCATTTCTCGGACCCGTGAGTATTTAGCGGATGAAGGAGGAGCCAAACTCTGTGGGAATCCTCGTTTCTTGGCGAGGGCTTTGGCCAAATTGGATGCCTTTGCGAAGCGTTTGCCCCTGGAGGTTAATCCCGCCACTTCCCATATGTTTATAGTGAACCCCCTTCGGACGAAGGACATTTTGACCCTTTTCAGTACTCATCCTCCGATTGAGGAACGGATAAGAAGGCTGGAGATGATGGCCAGGAGGATGGGGATTTAAAAGTTGGACCTTTCACGAGTTTTGGCTTTAAAAGTTCTACTTGAGTGGGAAAAAAGAAGATCTTCGTTAGATCTCCTCTTTCAAAAGGCCGTTCGGAAAGAGGGCTTAACGGATCTGAAAAAAGCCTTCGCCAGGGAACTGGTATTCGGGACGGTCAGATGGATGAAAAGAATCGATTGGTCTATAGAGAGATTTCTTCAAAGAGGGATAGATTCCCTGTCTCCTACTGTTAGAAATGCCCTTAGACTCGGGGCTTATCAACTTTTGTTTCTGGATAGGGTGCCGCCTTGGGCTGCTGTTTCCGAATCCGTTGAACTGGTTAAGGAAAAGGAAGGGAAAAAGGCAGGGGGGTTGGTGAATGCCATTTTGAGGAATATGGCTCGAGAGAAAGGACGTTTAATCCCCGATTCTCCTGACCCTTTGGAAAGGCTTTCCCTTCAATGGTCCTTTCCCCTATGGTTGGTAAAGAGATTACACAAAAGGTTTGGGGAGGAAACGGAGGCCCTTCTTAAGGCCTTAAACGAGCCCCCTCCTTTTACCATCCGCACCAACATCCTAAAAACCTCAAGGGAAGACCTGATGGAGATACTTTCCCCTTTTAGGCCAGAACCTACCCGTTGGAGTCCGGTGGGGATAATTCTTGGCAAACCCCAAGGGGTCCTCGAGTCGCAGGCTTTTAAAGAAGGCCTATTTCAGGTACAGGACGAAGGAGCTCAACTGTTGAGCTTCATCCTTTCTCCCCAAAAGGGCGAGAGGATTTTGGACGTATGCGCTGCTCCAGGGGGAAAGACCACCCACATGGCCGAACTAATGGGCAATGAAGGAGAGATCGTGGCTTTAGAGGTGAACCCTTGGAGGATAAAATGGATGAGAGAAAACCTCGAAAGGTTAGGAATCACTATAGTGGAGGTTCATCGGTATAATGCTACTGAACCAATAAATTTTAAGGGGTTTGACCGGGTTTTGGCGGATGTCCCTTGTAGTGGATTTGGGGTATTGAGGCGTAACCCCGATCTTAAATGGCGGATGACTGAGAAAGAGATTTACAGGCTTAAAGAAATTCAAAAGCGCATATTGAAGAACTCCTTAGAGACTTTAAAAGAGGGGGGGCTCCTTCTTTATAGTACTTGTACCTTTACTTTCGAAGAGAACGAGGAAGTGGTAAAAGAGATAGCAAAAGAAAAAGGTGCTTCCATTGTGAGCCTTAAAGAGCATGCGTTTTTGCAGGGGATCTTTTTTAATGAGGAAGGTTTTTTTCTTTCCCTTCCTCATGAGCATGGTACGGATGGCTTCTTTGGGGCGCTTTTAAGGAAGTCATGAGTTGGGTTTCGGTTTTGATCTTAGCGGCAGGCAAGGGGGAGAGGGTAGGGTTACAAAAATTGCTTTTGCCCTGGAAAGGGAAAACCATAATCGAAGAGGTAATAGAGACCTTTTTGAGAACTAAAGTCAACGAGATTATTGTAGTACTGGGAAGAGATTATGAGATTTTAAGAAACATTTTAAGCCCATATCCCGTGAAAGTGGTTTATAACTCTAATTATGCAACTGGAAAAGCCTCTTCCATTAAAAGGGGATTACAAGCTATCGATGTAAGAGCCGAGGGAATAATGATAGCGATGGGGGATATGCCTCTAATAGAGCCCCAGTTGGTGGATCGGATGATAGACGTGTTTTTGGAGAAAAGAAAAATCGTGGTGCCAGTGTGGGAGGGTAAAAAGGGGCATCCCGTACTTTTCCCGAGGGCCTTTCAGGCTGAGTTGATGAAAATTACCGGAGATGAGGGGGGAAAGGGGATTTTGCAGGAGTTTCGGTCTTCGGTTTTTGAACTGGTGACGGATTCCCCTACTATATTAATGGATGTAGACACCTTTGAGGATTATGAGCGAATTATAGAATATGCCCGTTTAATGGGGCATTTCGATAAATAACCAAGGGCAGAGACGTTTTTGTAAAAATTCTATTCCCAAGTAAATCCCCAACCCCAAAAGGCTCATGGCCAAAATCCCTGCGTACATACTGGAATAATCAAGGAGAGTGCTTCCGGTTAGAAAGATATAGTAACCCAGGCCGTATTTTGTCCCAAACAACTCGGTAAGATACAACACCGCAATGGCAGTACCGGTTGATTGTCTTATGGCGGTAAAAATGGCCGGTAGGGTCGAGGGGAAATATACGAATCGAAAAAGTGCCCTTCTTCCGGCTCCGAGGCTTCTCACCGACAGTATCAATTCGGGTCTCAAAGTCTTGGATTGATCTCTAACTAGTACCACTATTTGAAAGAAGATGATCACGTAAATTATCAATACCTTCGGAAACTCCCCAAGCCCAAAGAAAAGGATGGCCAATGGCACAAAAACCACCTTGGGGATGGGATAAAGGAGATAAATGAAAGGCAGAAAAATCTTATCAAGTCTTTGACTCTGTCCGAGGATGATCCCCAAAGGCGAAGCGGTGATAATGCCAATTCCGATGCTCAATAAAACTCTAAGAGAACTTGCTATGAGATGCTTTCCCAGTTCGTGAAAAAGCTCCCGAGCGAAGACTAAAAACACCCGATGTGGATAAGGGAGTATAGGTCGGTTTAGAAGGTAGGCAATGATGTACCATAAAAGGAGCATTATGAGAATTGATAGGAAAATTTCCCGCTTTTTCATCTTGGAAGATGCCCCTTAAGGTAGTTCCGTATCTTATCACATACCTGATGATAAATGGGGTTATCCCTTTCGGGAGGAGCTCCTTCGAGGATCAAAGGATCTCGGTGAGGAGGTCTTTTTAAGCAGAGGATTTTACGTCCCAAAAAGACTGCCTCTTCTATGCTATGCGTTACCGTTATGATGGTAAGGCCTTTCTCACTTTGGAGCTTCAAAGTGAGTTCTTCCAAATCTTCCCGAGTAGGAGCATCCAGGGAGGAAAAGGGCTCGTCCATCAAAAGTAGGTCTGGTTCAAGTACCAAAGCCCTCGCGATAGCGACCCTTTGTTTTTGTCCTCCGGAGATCTGAGAGGGATACCTGGTGGCTACTTCTTTAAGATTAAGCCTTTCAAGCCAATGATCCACCAATTTCGCATGGTCTTTTGGTATGGGACGTGTGGGAGCATGCACCCCATCTGGACCGTAAAAGGAACGGATCTTAAGCCCCAAAGCCACATTTTCCCTAACGGTACTCCACGGCAGGAGTCCTAAATCCTGAAGTATTAAAGCGGTTTCGGGCCTCGGACGATTTATAGGTTTCCCATCGATGAGGATTTCCCCCTTTTTCGGTTTTAAAAGACCCGCTAAGAGGAAAAGAAGGGTGGTCTTTCCGCAACCCGAGGGCCCTATCACTGACCACGCCTCTCCCCTTTCCACCTTCCAACAAAAACCCACAAAAAGGGGTTGTTCTCTTTGATAGAAAAATTCAAGATCCCTTACTTCTATAAAAGACCCTTTCATAAGGGATATGGTCCTCTAAAAGCCGCTTTTTCTTAAGCCATTCAAGCACCTCTTGCCATTGATGAGGAGAGGGAAGCGAAAAAGAGTTACAGAGGTAATCCGGAACCTTATAGGTGTCTTTAAGCGAAGGAGGAAGGAGTTTTTTTTCAACGAGCATTTCCTTAGCCCAATCTTTGTTAGCGTAAATTTCGTTTACAGCCTTATAAATAGCGGAAAGAAAACCAGAAACCACTTGAGGATATCGTTCCAAGAATTCCTTTCTTGCCGAAAAGACATCAACGCTATAATCGTATTGTGAATCCTCAAGGATGAGATTACATCCTTCTTTCAAAGCAAGGAAGGCGAGTGGATCGGGTAATACGGCTGCTTTAACTCTATCGGAAACCAGTGCGCTCATTCGATCAGGTATACGCGGTATGGGAAGGAAAGACATTTCGGAGGGTTTAAAGCCATTAAGTTCAAGGATTCTCTCAGTTACGTAATGGGGAAGGGTGTTTTCAGATACAGCAATGGGTATGCCTTTTAGTTGTTCCAATTTTGAAATACCGCTTTTCGGGGAAGAAAGAAGGAAAAACATGGGAGAACCTTTGACCGCTTTTGCTGAAGTGCCTATTACAAGAACCCGTGTGCCTTTGGCATTAAAAAGGGCAACTGCTAAAAGGTCATTGATAACTATGTCAATTTTCCCCGAAGCGAGAAGTTGGTCCCTTTCAGCAGCCGAGCCCACTCGGACTATCTCCACCTCAAATCCCGAGGGGAAATATCCCTTTTCTTTGGCCACATAAACCGGAAGGGATTCCACAATGGGTAAAAGGCCAATTTTGGCTTTAAAACCAAAAGCTTGAGAGGTCCAAAGGATGGAAAGAAGTAAAAACACCTTTTTAAAACCCCTCATGACCCACCTCCCCAAAAGATTCCCCCTAAGGTTGAGAAAAATATCACAAGACTTATATATCCGTTGACGTTGAAAAAGGCCACATCAAGCTTTGAAAGATCATGGGGCTTGACCAATCGGTGTTCGTAAACGAGCAATATCCCTGTTAAGGCCCATCCGATCCAATAAGGCCATCTCAAGCCTGACAAAAGTCCCAAGAACAAAAGCCCTAACATCATCAAGGCATGGCAAAATGCTGAAAGCCTCAAAGCCTGAGAAATCCCAAAACGGGCGGGGATCGATTTTAATCCATCCCTTAGATCCACCTCCACGTCTTGACAGGCGTAAAGGATATCAAAGCCAGCTATCCAAAAGGTGACATTCCCCAAAAGAATCCAAGCGGGGAGGTCTTGGGAAGAGAATAAAGAGCCTCTCACCGCCACCCAGGCCCCCAAGGGAGCCAGCCCATCAGTAAAGCCGAGGATGAAATGACTCAGCCAGGTGAAACGTTTGGTGAAGTGATACCCTGTTAGAAACAGAAGGGCAAAAGGCGAAAGCTTAAAGGGAAGAGGACCCAGTTTGTAGGCCGAAAAGAGAAACAAGGCTAAAGAGATGAATACGGCTCCCCAAGCGACCTTTTTCTTTAAAGCCCCCGTGACGAGGGGCCTTTTCCAAGTCCTTGGGTTTCGGGCATCAAAGGGAAGGTCTATCAATCGGTTAAGGGTCATGGCGTAAGTGCGGGCCGAAGCCATGGCCAAGGTGATATAGAGAAAGGTCCTTAAAGAAGGCCAGGTGCCCAAGCCTAAGAACATCCCCAAATAGGCGAAGGGAAGGGCAAAGATGGTGTGTTCGAATTTTATGGTCTCCAAAAAGGCCTTTATCTGCCGCATTTTTTGAGCGCTTCAAAGATCTGGGGCCACTTTTCATCGATGGTCTTTTTAATTTCTTCGCTCATTTTCACCTTTTCAGGCCATTGCCTCTGGTGGCCCTCTTCGGGAAGTTTTCGGGTGGCGTCGATTCCGATTTTTCCTCCAAAGGAATGCTGGATGGCTGAATGATCCAAATGATCCACCGGACCCTCCACTATCACCACATCCCTTTTCCAATCCACATTTCCAAGTACATACCAGGCTACGGTGCTTAAATCCTCAAGCTCCACCTCCTCATCAACCACCACTATGGCCTTAGTAAGGCTCATCATCCCTAAACCCCATAAACCAAAGATCACCTTTCTCGCCTGTCCGGGGTAAGTCTTTTTTATGGAGACCAAAAGAAGGTTATGAAATACTCCTTCTGCAGGCATATGAATGTCCACTATTTCGGGAAGCACCAACCTTATAAAGGGAAGGAAAAACCTCTCTGTGGCCTTTCCCAGCCAATAGTCTTCCATAGGGGGGATACCAACGATTGTGGCCGGATAGATTGGATCAGCCCTCATGGTAATGGCGCTCACATGAAGGGTTGGGAAAAGTTCAACTGGAGTATAGTAGCCCGTGTGATCCCCGAAGGGTCCCTCTTCCCTTAGATCCTCTAAATCGATAAAGCCTTCTATTACGATCTCGGCCCTGGCCGGGACTTCTAAACCTACACTCACACATCTTACCATCTCCAGCGGTTTCCCCCTTAACCAATTCACAAAAAGGTACTCGTCAAACCCTGGAGGAAAGGGAGCCGATGCAGCCCATATACAAGCGGGATCGCCTCCCAAGACTACCGCACAAGGTATGGCTTTCAAGCCTAAGGCTTTTGCCTTAATTTGATGGTGGGTTCCCACCTTATGACGTTGCCAATGCACAAGGAGGGTCCTCTTATCAACGACTTGTAGCCGGTACATCCCTACGTTTCTTTGACCTGTAAATGGATCTAATGTCACCACCTGAGGAAGTGTTATAAAGGGTCCTTTATCCTTTGGCCAACATTTCAAAAAGGGGAGTTCGTATAAGTTTACTTCAGCGTCTTTTTTGATGATCTCCTGACAAGGAGCTTCCTTGAGGAGCTTGGGCCGAGGCACAAAGCTCCAGAAGGAGCGCAGAACCTCCTTTCCCGCTCGGAAAAAATCTCCAAAAGTTTTTGCGGAAAAAAGCCCGAGCAATCCTTGGGCCCTTTTTTCCAGTTCCTTGAGATCCTTTACCCCCAAAGCCAAAGCCATCCTTTTATGGGTCCCAAAAAGGTTGGTCACAACTGGTATGTTCGATTCCTTTACGTTTTCAAAAAGAAGGGCTTTGTTTAAATCTTTGGGCCCTTTTGAGACCCTTTGAGTTATTTCGCTTATCTCAAGCTCTGGTGATACACTTAGAGGGATTCTCGCTAGTTCACTTCTTTCCTCGAGGATTTTCAAAAAGTCTCTTAAATCCCTCAATTTAGGCTCCCCAAAAGGTATCTATTCTGTGATGCTTGCCCACTAATTTATACATCCATGGGGGAGTCCATTCCAGTCCTAACACCTCTTTAAGCGGGCCATCGTGAATGGCCCAGCTCCTGGTCCTCGCACTTGCTTCCATTCCCCTTTGGCGAAAAGGGGTCGAGCCATCCAGCCCCAAATATAACTTTCCTTGGGGTCGGAACTCTTTCCCTATGGTTTGCATCATTTTAAGCCCCTTGAGATAGGTAAATTCATGCCGTTCAAACATAATGGCATTATGATAAAAAAAGAGCTTCAAGGGTTATGGTGTTTAGACCCAAAAAGCTCGTGAAGTCCTCAAGGCATCTGAGGAATTTTCCAAAAAGGCCAAGCCCCGGCCTTACCATCCCGGGGGCAAGACCCGCTTGCATGGCTTTTATCTCTTCTTCCATGTTCCTTTGGAAAATCCCACAGAGGGCCTCTTTGCCTTCCGGGGTTTTATCCACGTTAAACCTCTCTTTGGTGATATCGTTCATCACGATCCAATCGAGGTTAACACTTCTAAAATGTTCCTCGAGGGATAATTGGCACTGAAAAATCGGATCTTCATCTTGAGGATCAAGACGGATCTCGATTAAAGCCAGGTTTTTGTCCTTGGGCAAATAACCCCTAACACATTTGTATCCCGATGGCCCTTTGAGGGTTACCGGATCGATATTAAATCGAAGAAAGATCTCGTTGGGGATGAGTTTCAGAAATAAAAAATCCCTTACATGAGAAGGGAGTGCGTTAATCCTTCTAAAATCAAGTGCCATTCCATCTTAAATACCTAACACCTGGCGTACCAAGGCTTGAACCGCTTCCGGATCAGCCAAGGTGGAGGTGTCTCCGAGTTCTTCATACTCCCCTTGGGCTAATTTTCTCAGTATCCTCCTCATGATCTTTCCACTTCTGGTTTTAGGGAGCATCTCTACAAAATAGAGCCTATCTGGGGTGGCGATGGGTCCGATGACTTTCCTCACGTGGTTTATGAGCTCCTTTTTCAATTCCTCACTGCCTTCAAATCCCCTTTTTAAGACCACAAAGGCACAGATCCCTTGGCCTTTTATCTCATGGGGGAAACCCACCACCGCTGCTTCACTTACCGCGGGATGGCTCACCAAAGCGCTCTCCACTTCGGCTGTTCCTATCCTATGCCCCGAGACGTTTATCACGTCGTCTATTCGTCCGAGTATCCAAAAATAGCCATCCTCATCAACTCGAGCCCCATCGCCCGTGAAATAATATCCTGGGAAAACCGAAAAATAGGTTTCCCTTAGCCTTCTATCCTCCGGATCATTCCAAAACCTTCTGACTATGGAAGGCCAACTTCTCCCGATAACTAAGGCTCCTCCCTCTCCAATATCACAAACCCTGCCATCTTCCCGAAGGACCTTAGCGTCTATACCTGGAAAAGGAAAGGCCGCAGAGCCTGGCTTAAGAGGTAAAGCGGGGAAGGGACTTATGAGAAAACCACCTGTCTCGGTTTGCCACCAAGTGTCCATTATGGGACATCGGCCTTTGCCCACCACAGAGTAATACCAAAGCCATGCCTCAGGATTGATGGGTTCACCCACCGAACCCAAAATTTTAAGACTCGATAGGTCATGCTTTTCTACCCACTTGTCGCCTTCTCTCATCAAAGCCCTTAAAGCGGTCGGAGCAGTGTAAAACTTGGTGACTTTCCACTCCTCGATAATCCTCCAATACCGGTCAGGTTCTGGCCAAGTGGGAACCCCTTCATAAATAAGCGTGGTGGCACCAACACAGAGGGGGCCATAAACTACATAACTATGACCCGTAACCCATCCCACATCGGCGGTGCAGAAAAATACGTCGTCTTCTCTTATGTTAAACACCCATCTTAAACTTCGGGCTACATGAACGAGATAGCCACCCGTAGAATGGACCACTCCCTTTGGTTTTCCCGTGCTACCCGAGGTATAAAGTATAAAGAGCGGATCCTCCGCATCCATGACCTCACAGGGACATTCGTCTGAAGCCCTTTCCATTAGCTCGTGAAACCAAAGGTCCCTGTCTTTATCCCAAGGGATTTCGATTCCCATTCTTTTTACTACAATTACGTGCTTGATGTTTGTTAAGTGCTTTACGGCATCATCGGCGTTTTCTTTCGACTTTATTATTCTCCCGTTTCGATAATAGGCATCAGCAGTTATCAAAAGTTCCGCTTGAGCATCTTCAATCCTTCCTCTTAATGATTCGGGGGAGAAACCGCTGAAAACCACACTGTGAATGGCCCCAATCCGAGCACAAGCAAGCATCGCTATGACCACTTCGGGTATCATGGGCAAATAAATGGCCACTCTATCTCCTCTCTTTACCCCAAGTGCCTTAAGGACGTTGGCGAACTTCGATACTAGATTATGAAGTTGTGAATAAGTAAAGACCTTCCATTCTCCTAAGGGTTCTCCTATCCAGATCAAAGCGGCCTTATTCTTGCGCCAAGTTCCTAAATGACGGTCCAGGCAATTATAAGCGGCGTTGAGTTTACCATCGATAAACCATTTGATATTAAGCCTTTCGAAATCCCCTTCGGAGACCTTTTTCCACCTTTCAAACCAGGTAAGTTCCTCCTCGGCTATTTCGCTCCAGAAGGCCTCGGGATTTCGAAGGGCTTTTTGGTGGAGCTCACGATAATGTTCAAGGTCCTTTATATAAGCCTCTCTTTTTATTTCTTCTGGAGCTTCAAAGAGGCGTTTCTCCTTTAAAAGGGAGTCAATCTCCATTGGAAGACCTCTTTTCCTCAAGGATCGCTTTGGCATGCTTCAAGGCTTCTTCGAAGAAGGTCTCACTTAAAACGCCTAAAGGTGTGGGGGTTTCAAATATTCTTCTTGGTATCCTCAATTTATCAAGAGAAAAGCCTTCTCTTTTTTTGAATTTAAACTTTTCCTGGAGAATTTTACGACCGAGCTTCACCAGTTCGTCTTCGTTGAGGGAAAGGTCCACTATTTCCAGAAGTTCCTTTATCAACTCTGCCCGGTAGATGCCCCTGGCGAAAAAGCACACTACTAAGCTTGAAAGTATCTGGCGCCAGCTTTCCTCTTTCACCAGCTCATCGATCGCATTTTGTGGGGTTAAAGGCTTATCCTTGGGCCACTTCTGATCCAGACTATAACCAGCTCCATCCAAATGGCTATGTCTTGAACCTATTAAATAACCCAAATGAGCACAAGGACCAGTGTGGTAACCCGGCATCTCATTACCACCGAAGGCCAAAGCGAAATCCTTCCCCCCAAAAATGGTGGAGGCATATTCCACCCCCTTTCCTAGGGCTTCATATAAAGGAGTTGGCCTTCGGAGAATAAATTCCACGGCTTTCATATAACTTTGGTAATCGCCCCATGAGAATTTGAGCCCTCCAGTTTCCTTTTCGCTTATAAGTCCCCGGTTCTGGGCTTCGGTAAGCCACGCGAGCACCACCCCCGTACTCATGGCATCAAGCCCCCAGGTCTCGACCTTATCGAGCAACTTCAAAAAACCCTCCGTATCGGAAATACCGAGCATCGAGCCTAAGGCATAAAGGGGCTCATAATCGTAAGAGATCATCCTAGTACGGTAAAAGTAAGGATCTTCCTCATAGGGTTCGCGCAAGGCGGCTATGTGAATACAACCCACCGGACAATGCGCACAGGCAAGTCTTCTTCCAAGGAAGGCCTCCAATAGCCTTTCGCCCGAAAGCTTCTCCGCACCTTCAAAACTAGAAGCTAAAAGGTTTCTCGTGGGAAGTCCTCCCAGGCTATTAAGGGGCAAAACGTTTTCGGCAGTGCCAAGATCGTGGTACTTCTTCATAAGGGTGGAATCCACGGCCTCCTTCCAGACCTTTCGATAAAGCCTTCGATAAAGCTCATGATCCTTAACGGGAAGTGATCTCCTTCCACTTATGACCAGAGCCTTAAGGTTTTTGCTCCCAAAAACTGCTCCCAAACCAAGCCTTCCGAAATGCCTATAAGTCTCCGTGACCACCGTGGCATAACTTATCTTCTTCTCCCCCGCAAGTCCTATCCTCATTATGGTTCTCATCCCACTTCCTGGTTCCGTCTCCCTTAAGATCCTTCCTACGGTATAAGAACTCTCTATTCCCCAAAGGGCGGAAGCATCCCTGAAAAACACCTTCTCCCCATGGACGGCTAAATAAACGGGGGTTTCGCTTTTTCCCTTAATCACAATGGCCCCATAACCAGCCATCCTTATGGCTATGGCACTTCTTCCTCCGGCATGGCTTTCCCCTAGGTTTCCCGTGTGAGGCGATTTGAAGAGGGCTACCGTCTTTGAAGCTAAGGGGAAAAGCCCCGTTAAGGGTCCTACCACAAAAACGATTGGATTTTCCGGACCCAAAGGATCAGCTCCTGGAGGACATTCCTCTTCCAATAGTTTTATCCCTACCCCCACTCCTCCGAGGTACTCCCTAAAAAGATCCTCCCTTCTTTTTACCCAAAAACGCCTTTTAGAGAGATCCACATAAAGCACATTGGTCAAGGGGTCATTCTCAAGCATCCTTTTCCTCCATCTTTAAAACCCCATAAGGGCAAAACTCTATACAATACCCACATTGATTGCATATCATGGGTTTGTTACTCTCTTCATCCCAAAAGACGCAACCTATGGGACAAGCCATCTTACAATGTCCACAGCCTATACATTTCCCCTCCTCCAAGATAACCCCTCCGCCTTCTCTCATCTTCAAGGCCGAAGTGGGGCACACCTTAAGGCAAGGAGGATCCATACAAGCCCTACACTTGACGATCACAAACCCCCTCTCCATTCCTCCTACCGAACGAACACCAATTCTCGCTTTAGATAAACCAGCTCCCTCTCTCCTAGCACAGGCGAACATACAACATTGACACCCCACGCACTTTTCACTATCACTAACCGTAACCCGACGAAGCATGGATCTCCTTTCCTTTAGTGAAATTGAGTTTAATTTTAAAATAACCACAAAGGAGTGTCAAGTTAAATTTGGAATAAAAGGGCATTAGAAGCTATATTTTAACCGAAATTTGAAAAAGGAGTTTAAAAGCTGTGAATAGAGGAAGATGCTCTTGAGGTCCTCTTTTCCACTTTGCCTTAATTTTTGTAAGATAAAAAGTAACTTCTTTAGGGTAAAGGTGTTGGAGACCAAGATCTTCCAAGTAAAAGCGGTTCCCGTAAGTCAGACATATTCGGTCGAAAAGGCCTTAGGGCTTATCTTTACCTCTCCTGGTGAGACCTTTCTAATAAACAGGCTGAGTGAAACCATAATGGTTATAGCCACCAAACCTCATATGGAGAGGGTTGAACGATTCTTAAAAGAACTAAATTTTGCGAGGAAAGTGAGGGTGATTTCATGAGAAGGCTTGGAGAACTGCTTCTTGAGAAAAGGTTGATAAAAGAGAACCAGTTAGAGGTAGCTTTAAAAGTACAAACCCTCACGGGGGAAAGGTTAGGGGAGGTCCTGGTTAAGCTCGGTTTTATTTCAAGCAGGGATTTGGCCCAATGCTTAGCTGAGCAACATGGTTTGCCTTATATAGATTTAAGGGAGATACAGGGCATATCCGAATACCTTTTGAAAAAATTCCCCAAAGAAGTGACGCAGGATGCCGGTTTTTTGCCCTTAGAAGAAAATCACGAGCTTCACATCGTGGTTACTGATCCGGCAAATCTTAGGGCTTTCGAGGTAGCTCAGGCCATGAGCAAAAAGCGGGTGAGGGTGTTTTTAACCGATAAGGAAGTTTTTTGGGACGTTTTTGAAAAAGTTTACTATTTTTTGGAAAACCCTACGGAGAAGGTTGTTGAAGAGGCTAATAGAAGAGCCCGTTTAGAAGTTCCAACTGAACTCATACCGCAGCTTGTGGAAGCCTTAATTAGTGAAGGGGTGGGGCGGCATGCCACCCATATCCATCTCATGGTGACCGAACCCGTATTTAATGTCCTTTATCGAGTTGATGGGGTACTTCTATATGGGTTTAGTTTAATGAGGAATTTGGTTTTTCCCATTATCTCTCGTATAAAGATTTTGGCTCAAATGGAGATTGCTGAAACCCGTATCCCTCAGGACGGATCGTTCGAATTCGAATTTTTAGGAAGAAAATACGAAATCAGGGTCTCCACCCTCCCCACCATTCAAGGTGAGAGCGTGGTCCTGAGGATACTCTTTGGAACCAGGTCTGAGCTTTATCGTCTTGAGAACCTCGGTTTTGAAAAGGAGTTAATAAAGGAACTCAAACTTTTGATGAGGAAACCCCATGGCATGATCCTCTGCACCGGTCCCACTGGTTCAGGCAAAAGTACGACCCTTTATGCTCTTTTAAACGAAGTTAATCGTTTGGAAAGAAGCGTCATCACTATTGAGGATCCAGTGGAATACCGACTTAATTTTGCCAAACAAAGCCGGATAAACGAAAAAAAAGCCTATGATTTCACCATGGCCGATAGGAACTTCATGAGACACGATCCGGACATCATCGTAATAGACGAGATAAGGGATGAAGAGACCGCAAAAACAGCTATAAGGGCCTCCATAACGGGGCATCTTCTTTTGAGCACCCTCCATGCCAATGACTCCCTTTCGGTCATACCCCGGTTTCTGGATTTAGGGGTGGACCGGTTTCTTTTAAGCACTTCTCTTTTGGGCGTTTTGTCCCAGCGTTTAGTGAGGAAGATATGTCCCATTTGTAAAGACGAGAGAAAGCCCACGGAGGCGGAGAAGAGGTTATTTGAGGAGAATGGATTCGACTCAAACGAGATAAGGTCCCTTTATTTCGGAAGAGGTTGTAGCGCTTGTAAAGGTTTGGGTTACTTCGGAAGGACCGCCATAGGAGAACTTCTCTCCGTAAATGATACCATTAGGGATATGATCTATAAAGGCGCTTCTTTTAGGGAGTTCAGGGAAGCAGCCCTAAAAGCGGGTACGGAGCCCTTAAAGAGGGATGGTATCAAAAAAGTGTTAAAAGGTATTACCACCATAGAGGAGTTAGAAAGAGTCCTCGGATGAGGTTTTACTTTTATAAGGCGAAAAAGAAGAGTTCCGCTTCAATATGACCGAGCTTGAAGTTCACCACCGGAGGTTTTTCGCGCGAAACTGGGTTGATCTTCCTTCCGGGTTCCTCCTTAAAAGAGGGGATCAAAGTTACGGGCTTTGTTTCGGTTTCATCATGGTAAGTGGTGAATAAAGATGAGGCTCAGAACTTCCCCTTGACAAAAGGGCGTGTTTTCCTTAGAGTTTATAAGACATAAAGGGGGAAGGAAATCTAAGAAGAACTTGACATTCCCCCTCAAAATTGGTAGTAGGAAAAGGGCAAATTTAAGAGCCCGCGGAGGGGCTTTAATTTTATTGGAAAAGGGAGGCTTTTAATGCCTACTATTAATCAATTGGTAAGGGAAGGGAGAGAAAAACCGAAGGAAAAGAGCAAGGCTTCGGCTTTACAAGGTTGCCCACAAAAACGAGGTGTGTGTGTCAGGGTATATACTACTACGCCCAAAAAACCCAATTCGGCTTTGAGGAAGGTGGCCAGGGTAAGACTGACCAATGGGATTGAGGTCACCGCTTATATTCCGGGTATAGGTCATAACTTACAGGAACACTCGGTGGTTTTGGTGAGGGGAGGGCGTGTGAAGGATCTTCCGGGTGTAAGGTATCATATAATCCGAGGTGCTTTGGATGCAGCCGGTGTAGAGGGGAGAAGGAAATCTCGGTCCAAATATGGGGCCAAGAAACCAAAGTAAGGGGATAGGATATGCCGCGTAAAGGTAGCGTTCCGAAAAGGGAGATACCACCTGATCCTAAGTATAACGACGTATTGGTTCAGAAGATGATAAATTGTGTTATGTGGGATGGTAAAAAGAGTGTGGCCGAAAAGATCGTCTATGGGGCTTTGGATATTTTGAGGGAAAGGCTCAAAGATGATCCTTTGAAAATCTTTCATAAGGCGATAGAGAATGTGAAGCCGATTCTGGAAACGCGACCGAGAAGAGTCGGAGGGGCGACTTATCAAGTACCGGTGGAGGTAAGGCCCGAGAGACAGATAAGTTTGGCGATAAAATGGATAATTAACGCCGCAAGAAGTCGTTCCGGAAAGCCGATGAAGGAACGCCTTGCGGAGGAATTAATAGATGCTTTTAATAACCGAGGTGCAGCGGTAAAGAAGAAAGAAGACACCCATAGAATGGCCGAGGCCAATAGGGCCTTTGCCCATTATCGGTGGTAAATCCCTAGAATAGGAGGTCTTATTATGGCTAAGCCGAAGTTTGAGCGGAAGAAGCCTCATGTGAACATAGGGACGATTGGGCATGTGGATCATGGGAAGACGACTTTGACAAGTGCTATTACGTTGGTTTTA